>ERZ795042.34-NODE-34-length-130777-cov-31.247885_pt1 | contig 130777 bp, 131 predicted proteins | sample MGYA00375126_ERZ795042 | MGnify/ENA primary metagenome ERZ795042 (study PRJEB30171, sample SAMN05518105) | compost metagenome | isolation source: Feedstock adapted compost from Newby Island compost facility, Milpitas, CA | place: USA:Newby Island compost...
ACAAGTGAATGGTCATGTGTTATTCTTTATAGTGAACAGTTATGTTCGTAATAGCGCAAAAGGAGGTGATGATTTTGTCACGGTTCATATCCGTCGCGCTGGCCTTGTGTCTGGTCCTTACGGCTTCCCTCTCCCAGGCCGCCCCCGCCGCCGCGGCCGGATCCGGCTCGCCTCCGGTTCCGCGTGCGCCCGCGTTCGGCAATCTGTTCGGAGATCTTCTCGGTTTTCTCGCCGACCTGGGCGATCTGCTCCATGCGGCAATCACCGGAGGCGGCGGATCGAAAGACGGAAAGGACGGGAAGAACGGGAGCAACGGCAATAAAGGCAACAGCGGAAACAACGGCAACAACAAAGACAACAAGGGCAACAACAAAGACAATAAGGGCAACAAAGACAATAAAGGCAATAACGGGAAAACCGGAAAAGACAAACACCCACCGGGCGGCGGAAATCCCAAGCCCCCGGACAAACCCCCGGGACACAAGAATCCGCCCTGGGACTGGAACAACGACTGGGACGGCAAGGGATACAAGGAATCCTACGACATATGGAAAAAATTCTACTGCTGACCCATGTCCCGCACCGCGGCCGGGAAGCGCCGGCTTCCCGGCACGCCCCCTCTGCGAAACCGCGCGCATTCGGAAGCGCCGACCCTCGATTGTCCTTGCCTTCGCCTTCCGCTATAATAGTTCCATTGTCAGAAGCGTCCGCGGACCGGGCCTCGCGGCGGATACGCGGGTCCGATGAACGCCGGCCGCAAAACTAGCGGGATCAAGGAAGGTCACTCCGATGTACATCGCGGATCAATGGAAAGATTATGAAGTGATTGACGCCGGAAGCGGCGAGAAGCTCGAACGCTGGGGAACAGTCATCCTGCGCCGGCCGGACCCGCAGATCATCTGGCCGATCGAACGGGAGACGGATGAATGGCTTACGGCCCATGCCCATTACCACCGCAGCTCGTCCGGCGGCGGGCATTGGGAATACCGGCGCAAGCTGCCGGAGCACTGGAACATCCGGTACGGCAGGCTGACGTTCCTCATCCGGCCGACGAATTTCAAGCATACCGGGCTGTTCCCCGAGCAGGCGGTGAACTGGAGCTGGATCATGGACAAGATCAGCGGCGCCGGCCGGCCGATCCGGCTGCTGAACCTGTTCGCCTACACGGGCGGCGCGACCGTGGCCGCGGCCGCGGCGGGAGCCGCAGAGGTGGTCCATGTGGACGCGGCGAAGGGGATGGTGCAATGGGCGAAGGAGAACGCCGCCCTGTCGGGCCTTTCGGACCGTCCGATCCGCTACATCACCGACGACGTGTTCAAGTTCGTCCAGCGGGAGCAGCGACGCGGCCGCAAGTACGACGCGATCGTAATGGACCCGCCCTCCTACGGGCGCGGTCCGGGCGGCGAAATGTGGAAGCTCGAGACGAGCCTGTATCCGTTCCTCGAATCGTGTCTGCCGATTCTGTCGGACAACCCGCTGTTCGTCCTGATCAACGCCTACACGACCGGCCTCTCGCCGGCCGTGCTCGACAATCTGCTCCGGATGACGGTCGGGCGGAAGTACGGCGGCAGGATCAGCACCGGCGAGATCGGGCTGCCGATCACCCGCTCCGGCCTCGTGCTGCCGTGCGGCATTCTCGGCCGCTGGGAGGCGTCATGAACGGGCGCGAAAGCGGCGCGTCCGGGATTCGGGTGTTGTACGAGGACAACCACCTGATCGCGGTCGTCAAGCCGCCCGGCATGCTGTCGCAGGCGGACGGGACCGGAGCGCCGGACATCCTGACCGCCGTCAAGGCCGATCTGAAGTCGCGCTACAACAAACCGGGCAACGTCTTTCTCGGCCTCGTCCATCGGCTCGATCGGCCGGCCGGCGGCGCGATGCTGCTCGCGAAGACGTCGAAGGCCGCGTCGCGATTGTCCGACGCGGTGCGCACCCGCGCGTTCGCGAAGGGCTACGTCGCCTGCACGGAAGGCGTTCCGTCGCCGCGCGAGGCGAAGCTCGTCCATTATTTGCGCAAGGATCCGAAGACCAACACGGTCGCCGCCCTTCCCCGGCCCGCGCCGGACGCGAAGGAAGCGGCGCTGTCTTATGAAGTGATCGCCGCGAAGGACGGCCGGGCGCTCGTCGCCGTTCATCTGCACACCGGGCGTCCCCACCAGATCCGGGTGCAGATGGCCGCCATCGGCTGCCCGCTCGCCGGCGACCGGAAATACGGCGCGCGCGCGGGCGACTGGTCCCACGACACCGCGGCGCTCTGGTCGTGTTATATCGGCGTCGCCCATCCGGTGACGAAGGAATGGCTCGAGATCCGCTCCCTGCCCCCGCGCGAAGGCGTCTGGGCCGTCTGGCCCGAATCGGCGTGGAACGCGGCGGCAAGCGCATTCCCGGCGGAAGGGACGGACGCGCGATGAAGCGGCGCGTTGCCGTCGTCCTCATGCTGGCCGCCTCGCTCGCCGGGCTGGTGCTGATCATCGCGCTGATCGTCTGGAACGGCGAATCCGCTCCGCCGGATGGCGACGCGGCGAACCGCGAACAGGCGGACAACCATCGCGCGGAAGGCTCATCGGAAGGCCCATCCGATATTTCGCGGGAGGAACCGCGGGAAGCGCCCCCCGAGCCGGAACCGGTCCCGCCCGGATCGCCGGGTTCGGGCCTTGCGGCGGAAGGCCTGCTCGTCGCCGTCGGCGACATCATGATGCACATGCCTCAGCTTCCGGCGTATTTCGACCCGGAGAGCAAGCGGTACGATTTCACCCCGTACTTCGCCGAGGTGAAGCCGCTGATCGAGGACGCCGACTGGGCGATGGCGAACCTCGAGACGACGCTGTCGGAGAACGGCGACTACTCCGGATACCCCCGCTTCAGTTCGCCCCGCGAGCTCGCGGCCGCGCTGAAGGAAGCCGGCTTCGACATCGTCACGACCGCGAACAACCATGCGCTGGACCGCGGCGTGCCGGGCGTCAAGCGGACGCTCGGATTTCTGGAGGAGCAGGGCCTCGTCACCCGCGGCACCGCCCGTTCCGCGGAAGAAGCCGCCGGAACCGTCATCGTCGAGCAAAACCATATCCGCGTCGGGCTGCTCGCGTACACCTACGGCACGAACGGCATCCCGATCCCCGCTGACATGCCGTGGCTCGTCGACCTGATCGACGAGGAGCGCATGGTCCAAGACATCGCCGCGCTCCGGGAAGCCGGCGCCGACTTTATTGTCATTGCGCTGCATTTCGGCACGGAATACCAGACCGAGCCGTCCGATGAACAGAAAAGGCTGGCGCGCAGGCTCATCGCCGCGGGCGCCGACCTGATCGCCGGCTCGCATCCGCACGTCATCCAGCCGTACGAAGTCGTGGATGCGCAAGACGAAAGCGGCGCGGCGCGACAGGGCGTCATCATTTACTCCATGGGCAATTTCATCTCGAACCAGCGGGGCGACACGAAGGATTACGGCGCGCTGTACCGGATCCGGCTGCGCAAGGAGGAAGGGATCACGCGGATGACCGAGGTGGAGCCGGTCATTACCTGGGTGCACCGTTACAAAGCGGAAGGCCGCAATCATTACCGGATCCTGCCCGTCGAGCGCGTGCTCGAAGAACGCAACGATCCGCTGCTGACCGCGGCCGATTATGCACAGATGGAGAAAAATCTCGACACGCTCCGGAAGCGGCTGGCCGCCATGGGCGCGCCGGTCCCGGCTCCGTGATCCTACCGCTCGTCGCCCGCCGCGGCCGGCCGCAGCACCGGCTCGTCGGCGATCTTGCCGAGCAGATAAATAAGCAGCTGTTGATTGTGAGTCGATATCCGATCAAGCGCCTGCTGGATGTAACGCTCGCGGATTTCCACGCCGCGCCGGGCTTCGCGCACGCCCCGCTCCGTCGCGGTCACCCAGACGATGCGCCGGTCGGTCTCGTCCCGCGCGCGCGAAATGAGGCCGCCCCGCTCCATCCGGTCGAGCAGCGTCGTGATCGCGGCGGGCGTCGTGGACAGATAGTGCAGCATGTCCGACGGTTTCATCGGCTGATGCTCCAGGAGCAGTTCGAGCACGTTCAGCTGGCTTTCGGTCAGGGCGGGAGCCAGCGCCTCGTCGAGATGCAGTTTCCACTCTTTCGTGATTTTCATCCACAGTCGGGCAAATTCCGCGGCGAACATCCCCATCCCTCCCAATATCCGCCTGAATTCCATTATATCAGCCGCCCGTGTCGAAAAAAAGATTAACGCACTTAATAATTTACGCCGTGAATCGATACATTCCCCACCGAACCGACAGACGATGACAGAACGCGCCGCCGGCTCCGCGTCGAATGGCGCCGCCGGGCGGACAGCCGGGCAACACAAAACCCGCGGGCTCCGGAACGAATTCCGGCGCGCGCGGGTTCATATGCCGTTCGTCTGATGTCCGCCGATGCGTCCGTAGCCCGGTCCGACTCCCCTTCAGGCGTCGCTGTCCCGGACTTCGCGGTCCGGCCGGCGGAAGCTGATGATTGCCGGATCCTGCCTGTCGATCGCGGCGACGCGCTTGCCGCCCGACCGCAGCAATTCGATCGGCGCATCTTCCGAACTGAACGTGAAGGACGCGCCCGAAGCGGTCGCCACCGTGTAGCGCGCCTCTTCCTTGCAATGGAACGCGCCGATCAGCCGGCTGCCGTTCGATTTCGTCCGCTTGCCTTCGTTGAACACGAACGTCGCGAGGCCTCTGCCGCCCCTGCCCTGCACCGGGTAGTCCAGCAACAGCGACCGTTTCGCCCATCCCAGGTCGGTGACGACGAGCACCTCGCCCTCTTCGCCCTCGACGAGCAGGGCGGCCGCGACCTCGTCGCCGTCTTTGAGCTGGATGCCGCGCACGCCGGCGGCGACGCGGCCCATCGGGCTCACTTCCGATTCCTCGAACCGGATGCTCATGCCGAGCTTCGTGATGAGCATCACCTGCCGCTGACCGACGCTCGGCAGCACCTGGACCACTTCGTCGCCTTCCGCGAGCTTCACCGCGGCGATCGGTCCCGTGCGGGTCGTCTGGTATTCCTTCAGCGGCGTCCGTTTCACCTGGCCGCGCTTCGTCACGAACAAGAGCGACAGATCCTCGCGCCCGAAATCCCGCACCGGGATCAGCCCCGCGATGCCGTCTTCCTTCGCGATCGGCACGACGTTGACGAGCGCCGTTCCGGTATCCTTCCACTTGAACTCCGGAATCTGGTGGACCGGCAGCAGGAAATACGAGCCCTTGCGCGTGAACAGCAGCAGCTGGTCCAGCGTGTTCACGTCGAGCACGTGGCGGACGATGTCGCCCTCCTTCACGCCGGAACTCACGATGTCGCCGCCGGACCGGGTGAAGGACAGAAGGCTCGTCCGCTTGATGTAGCCGTCCTGCGACAGCGTGACAATCACGTCTTCGGAGGCGACCATCACCTCGAGACCGACCTTCAGCTCCTCCACCTCGCCGCGGATGTCGGAGCGGCGGTCGACTCCGTATGTATCGCGAATCTCCGTGAGCTCGTCCTTGATGACGCCGAGCAGCTTCTTCTCGCTCGCGAGGATCGACTTCAGGTACGCGATGCGCTTCTCGGTCTCGCGCAGCTCCTTCGTCAGCTGCGTAATCTCGAGATTCGTGAGCCGGTAGAGCTGGAGCGTCAGAATCGCGTCCGCCTGCCGCTCGGTGAACCCGAACTTCGCGACCAGGTTCTGCTGCGCGTCCTGGCGGTTCTTCGACGCCTTGATCGTCGCGATGACGTCGTCGAGGATGTTCAGCGCCTTCACGAGCCCCTCGAGCACGTGGGCGCGGTCCTCCGCCTTCTCGAGATCGAACCGGGTGCGGTTCGTGACGACTTCCTTCTGGTGATCGATGTAGGCCGTCAGCATCTCCTTCAGGCCGAGCTGGCGCGGCGCCTTGTTGACGATCGCCACCATGTTGAAGTTGTAGGTGATCTGCAGATCCGTCTTCTTGAGCAGATAGGCGAGGATGCCTTCGGCGTCCGCGTCCTTCTTCAGCTCGACGACGATGCGCAGCCCGTTCCGACCGCTCTCGTCGCGCACCTCCGCGATGCCGTCGACCTTCTTCTCGAGCCGGATCGTCTCCATCGCCGTCACGAGCCGCGACTTGACGACCTGGTACGGAATCTCGGTGATCACGATCTGCTTGCGTCCGCCGCGCAGATCCTCGATCTCCGTCCTCGCGCGGATATGGATGCGCCCCTTGCCCGTCGCGTACGCTTCGCGGATGCCTTCCTCGCCCATGATGATGCCGCCCGTCGGAAAATCCGGCCCCTTGACGATGCCGATCAGCTTGTCAAGCGTAATGTCCGGATCGTCCATGACGGCGACGCAGGCGTCGATCACCTCGCGCAGGTTGTGCGGCGGGATCTCGGTCGCGAAGCCGGACGAGATGCCGCTCACGCCGTTGACGAGCAGATTCGGGAAGCGCGACGGAAGCACGACCGGCTCCTTCGCGGTGTTGTCGAAATTGTCCTTGAACGGAACGGTCCGCTTGTCGATGTCGCGCAGCATTTCCATCGCGATCGGGGACAAGCGCGCCTCCGTGTACCGCATCGCGGCGGCCGGGTCGTCGTCGAGCGAGCCCCAGTTGCCATGGCCGTCGATCAGCACGTGGCCCATCTTCCACGGCTGCGCCATCCGCACCATGCCCTCGTAGATCGAAGCGTCGCCGTGCGGATGGTAATTGCCCATCACGTCGCCGACCGTCTTCGCCGACTTGCGGTACGGCTTGTCGGGCGTGTTGCCGGCTTCGTACATCGCGTACAGGATGCGGCGCTGCACCGGCTTCAGCCCGTCGCGGACGTCGGGAATGGCCCGGTCCTGGATGATATATTTCGAGTACCGGCCAAAGCGGTCTCCCACGACCTCTTCGAGAAACGCCGGCAGGAACTGTTCAAGCGTGCCCATGCCGCCTCTCTCCTACTCTTCGTATTCGGTGAAATCGACGTTTTCGATGATCCACTTCTTGCGCGGATCGACCTTGTCGCCCATCAGCGTCGAGACGCGCCGCTCCGCCTTCGCGGCGTCCTCGATCCGCACCTGCAGCAGCGTCCGCGTCTCGGGGTTCATCGTCGTCTCCCAGAGCTGCTCCGGGTTCATCTCGCCGAGACCCTTGTAGCGCTGCAGCTCGCAGTTCTTGCCGAACTCCTTCAGATAGTTCTGCAGCTGCTCGTCCGTCCAGACGTACCGCACGGTCTCGAGCTTGCCGGTCTTGCGGGTGATTTTGTACAGGGGCGGCTGCGCGATGTACACCCGGCCCAGATCGATGAGCGGCTTCATGTACCGGTAGAAGAACGTGAGCAGGAGGCACTGGATATGCGCGCCGTCCGTGTCGGCGTCGGTCATGATGATGATCTTGCTGTAGTTCGCCTCGTCGGGGTCGAAGTCCGGCCCGACGCCGGCGCCGATCGCCGAGATGATCGTCTTGTATTCCTCGTTCTTCAGAATGTCGGCGAGCCGCGCCTTCTCCGGGTTCATCGGCTTGCCCCGCAGCGGCAGAATCGCCTGGTAGCGCGAGTCGCGCCCCTGCTTCGCCGAACCGCCCGCGGAATCGCCCTCGACAATGAACAGCTCGTTGCGCAGGAAATCCTTCGACTGGGCCGGCGTCAGCTTGCCGTTCAGGTTGGACGACTCGCTGCGCTTCTTGCCCGAGCGTACCTCCTCGCGCGCCTTCCGCGCCGCCTCGCGCGCCTTCGCCGCCTGGATCGCCTTCTTCAGGAGCTGCTGCGCGACCTGCGGGTTCTCCTCGAGGAACACGGCCATCTTGTCGGAGACGACCGCGTCGACCGCGCTGCGCGCCGAAGCGCTGCCAAGCTGGTCCTTCGTCTGTCCGACGAACTCGACATCGGACATCTTCACGTTGATGACGGCGATCATCCCTTCGCGCAGGTCGGCGCCGTCGAGGTTCTTGTCCTTCTCCTTCAGGATGCCGTTCTTCCGCGCGTACTCGTTCATGACGCGGGTGTACGCCGTCTTGAACCCGGTCTCGTGGGTGCCGCCGCCGCGCGTCGGAATCGAGTTGACGAACGAGGCGATCGTCTCGGTGTAGCCGTCGTTGTACTGCAGCGCCACCTCGACCTCGATGTCGTCCCGTTCCGCGTAGAAATGGATGACGTCCGTGAGCACCGATTTTCCTTCATTGAGGAACGCGACGAACTGGCTGGCGCCGCCTTCGTAGTGGAAGACGTCCTCACGGCCCGTCCGCTCGTCCTTCAGCGTCACCTTCAGGCCGGCGTTCAGGAACGCGATCTCCTGCAGCCGCTCGGCGAGCGTGTCGTAGTTCAGGTTGATGTTGCCGTGGAACACCCGCGCGTCCGGCTTGAACGTCACCTTCGTGCCGGTCTTGCGCGTGTTGCCGACGATCTCGAGGCCGGTCACCGGCTCGCCGACATGCTCCTTGCCGTCCTTGTCCACCCAATATTCGAACCGCTGGCGATGAATTTTGCCGTCGCGGTAAATCTCCACCTCGAGCCATTCGGACAGCGCGTTCGTCACGGACGCCCCGACGCCGTGCAGGCCGCCGGATTTCTTGTAACCGTTTCCGCCGAATTTGCCGCCGGCGTGCAGCACCGTGAACACGACCTGGGGCGTCGGCACGCCGGTCTTGTGCATGCCGGTCGGGATGCCGCGTCCGTTGTCGAGGACCGTCACCGAATTGTCGGCGTGAATCGTCACGTTGATCTCGGTCGCGAACTTCGCCAGATGCTCGTCCACGGCGTTGTCCACGATTTCCCAGACGAGATGATGAAGGCCGGAGCTGGACGTGCTGCCGATGTACATGCCCGGACGCTTCCGGACCGCCGTCAGCCCTTCCAGCACCTGAATGTCGTCCGCGTCGTATCCGCGCTCCCGCGCGGTCGCCTGGTCCGCGAACAGATCCAATTGTTCCGCCATGCGCGCCCTCCTTCACCGATTTGCGGCGTGCCGGATTCGGCTGCCTGAAGCCGCAGCCATCCTGTGCGGCAAACAAGCATTATTGTAATTCATTATATCCGGTTTCGTAAAGCTTGGCGGCGCGGCGCGGAATTCCGGGCGGTCCGTCGGCCGATTGCGCGTCTCGTGATATGTTTACATAATATTTATTTCGTATACTCTCTCTTTCACAAAAAAGAAGCCGTTCCGCAAGACGGACCGCCGCCTTCGCGAAACAGCCTTCTTTTTCCCCCGCGTTCCCGATTCAGGCCGACAAGAACCGGTACTGCGCCTCGATCAATCCGTGGTAGACGCCGCGCTTCCGCATCAGCTCGTCGTGGTTGCCCTGCTCGACGATGCGGCCGTGGTCGAGCACGATGATGTTGTCCGCGTGGCGGATCGTCGACAGCCGGTGCGCGATGATGAACGACGTGCGGCCGGTCAGCAGCGTCTTGAGCGCCTCCTGGATCTTCAGCTCCGTCTCCGTGTCGATGCTGGCCGTCGCCTCGTCGAGGATCAGGATGCGCGGGTCGGCAAGCAGCGCGCGGGCGAACGAGATCAGCTGGCGCTGACCCATCGAGAGGACGCTGCCGCGTTCCTGCACCTCGGTGTCGTACCCTTGCGGCATTTTCATGATGAAATCGTGGGCGTGGACCGCCCGGGCCGCCATTTCCACCTCCTCGTCCGTCGCGTCCAGCCGTCCGTAGCGGATGTTGTCGCGGATCGTGCCCGAGAAGATGAACGTGTCCTGCAGCACGATGCCGATCTGGGAGCGCAGGCTCTCGAGCGTCACGTCCCGGATGTCGACGCCGTCGATAAGCACGCGGCCGCGGACAGGATCATAGAAGCGGCAGAGCAGGTTGATGATCGTGCTCTTGCCCGAGCCGGTGTGGCCGACGAGCGCGATCGATTGCCCCGCCTTCGCCTCGAGGCTGACGCCGCGCAGCGCCGGCCGGCCTTGCTCGTATTCGAAGACGATGTCCTCGAACCGGACGTCGCCGCGAATCTCCGGCATCCGCTTCGCGTCCGGCCGCTCGGCGACCGTCGGCTTCTCGTCCAGAAACTCGAAGATCCGCTCGGAGGACGCCATCGCGATCAGGAGCTGCGAGTACATCTGGCCGAGCCGGGTGATCGGCTCCCAGAAGTTGCCGATGTAGTTCGCAAAGCCGACGAGCAGCCCGACCGTGATCGCGCCGGTCTGCACGAGGTACGAGCCGTACCAGACGAGGATCAGCGTGCCGACGGCCGCCGTCACCTCGATGACCGGCCCGAACGACTGGTTGAGCGCGGACGCCTTGTTCCAGGCGAGCCGGTTCACCGTGTTCATCCGGTCGAAATAGCCGATGTTCGCCTTCTCCTGCACGAAGGCCTGGGTGACGCGGATGCCCTGAATGCTCTCGTTCAGATGCGCGTTCAGCCGCGACTGCTTGATCCGGACATCCTGCCAGGCGAAGCGGATCCGCTTGCGCAGCGAGGTCGACACGACGAACATGAGCGGCACCGTGATCATGACCGCAAGCCCCAGCTTGAAGTTCAGCACGAGCAGCAGAATCGCGATGCCGACGAGCTGGACGCAATCCATGATCAGATTGACGACGCCGTTCGTGAACAGTTCCTGCAGCGCGTTGATGTCGTTCGTGACGCGGACGAGCACGGAGCCGGCCGGCCGCTGGTCGAAGAAGCGGAACGACAGCTTCTGAATGTGGGTGAACAGTTCCCGCCGCAGGTCGAAAATGACCCGCTGCCCGATGATGTTCGTGTACCGGATGCGGAAGACGTTCGTCCCCCACTGGATCAGGTAGAGGGCGAGCGCCGCCGCGCCGAACAGATACAGCTTGGTGAGGCTCGGCTCGCCGCTTGAAGGCGCGATCGCCTCGTCGATCGCAAAGGCGATGAGCGACGGGATCGCAAGCCGCGTCAGCGTGCCGAGCAGCATCGTGACCATGATGACCGGAAGCAGCTGCTTCCGGTACGGCTTCATGTAGCCGTACAGCCGGACGAGCTGCGACCAGTTGAACGGCTTCTCGATCAGCTCGTCGTCCTGGTAGACGAACCGGTCGTTCCGGATCTTGCCGGCATCCGTCCGGATCTTGCCGGTTTCCGCCCGGTCCCGGGCGGTTCCGCGATCCGCGCCGCTCTCCGCTTCACGGGTATGTCCGCTTGACCTTGCGCTCACTTCGCGACCCTTCTTTCCGCCCCGGCCGTTCCGCCTTCGGGCCGGTCGGCGTATTGGATGTTGTACGTATCGCGGTACAGGCCGGGCGCGGCGATCAGCTCGTCGTGCGTGCCGCGCTGGACGACCTTTCCCTGGTCGAGCACGATGATCTCGTCCGCGTGGCGGAGCGACGAGATGCGGTGCGCGATGATGAACGTCGTCCGGCCGGCCATCACTTCCCTGAATCCGAGCTGGATCTCGTGCTCGGTCTCCATGTCGACGGCGCTCGTCGCGTCGTCCAGAATGAGGATGCGCGGATTCTTGATGAGCGCCCGCGCGATCGCGATCCGCTGCTTCTGCCCGCCGGACAGTCCCAGTCCGCGCTCGCCGACGACGGTGTCGTACCCTTGCGGCAGCTCCATGATGAAGTCGTGCGCCTGCGCGAGCTTCGCCGCGCGGATGATGTCGTCCATCGTATATTCCGAGACGCCGTACGCGATGTTGTCGCGGATCGAAGCGGAGAACAGGAACGTCTCCTGGAACACCGGCGCGATCAGCGAGCGCAGGCTCTCGATCTTGATGTTCCGGATGTCGACGCCGTCGAGCAGAATCCGGCCCTGCTTCACGTTGTAGGCGCGCATCAGCAGCTGGATGACGGTCGATTTGCCGGAACCGGTGCCGCCGAGCAGCCCGATGACCGAACCGGGCTTCGCGTCGATGGTCAGATCGCGGATCGCCGGCGCCTTGTCCGGGTAGCCGAACGTGACGTTCTGGAACTGCACATGGCCCCTGACCTTGTCGGGATCGAGCTCGACCGCGTTCTCCTCGTCCTTCACGTGGACATGCTGGTTCAAAATCTCGAGCACGCGCTCGCCGGACGCCTTCGACTGGGTGTAGCCGTTGATGTGGAAGCCGAGACCCCAGAGCGGGCCGATGATGTACCACACCATGCTGAAAAACTGCACCAGCGCGCCGAGCGTCAGCTCTCCCCGGATGACCAGCGAACCGCCGTAGACCAGCAGGATGACGACGCATACGTTCGAGAGAATTTCCATGACCGGGAAGTATTTGCCCCAGAGGAACGCGATATGGATCTGATTCTCCCGATAGTCGTCGTTGCGGACCGTGAACTTCTCGACTTCATGCGGTTCGCGGGCGAACGATTTGACCGTGCGCACGCCGGTGATGTTCTCCTGCACCGCCGTCGTCAGCCGGCTCATCGCGAGACGCATTTCGCGGAATCCGGGATGGATGACCCGCTGGAACTTCATCGCGACGATGACGAGCAGCGGCATCGAGACCAGCGTGACGAGCGTCAGCTGCCAGTGGATCGAGAGCAGCATCGCGCCGCCGAAGCTGATCATCAGGAACATGTTCAGAAACTGGGCGAAGCCGAAGCCGACGAAGTTGCGGATCGCCTCGAGGTCGCCCGTGAGGCGCGACATCAGGTCGCCCGTCTTCGCCGTATCGTAATATTGGAAAGACAGCGCCTGCAGCTTCCTGTACAGCGCGTTCCGCAGGTTGTAAGCGACCCGGTTTCCCAGCCGTCCGCCCGTGAACCCGTGCAGATACTGCATGGACGCCTTCACGATGACGACGCCGAGTATCGTCAGCGCCACCGCGGGCACGAGTCCGAACCGCCCGTCCATGACGATGTCGTCGATCAACACCCGCATCAGATACGGCTGGACAAGGCCGAGCGCCGTGACGCACACCAGAGCGCCGATCGAGATAAACAGCAGCCACCGGTGAGGCCAATAATATGCTTTCAATTGCCTGAAGACGTCCACCTGGACCCGATCCCCCGCATTCCCGTAAGTTGCAAGTATGAAAGAATATTAACAGCAACCCTTGCGCGGGGCAAACGCGGCGCCGCGCGATATTCCGGGTTTACCCCCGGTATCGCGGGAAAATGGAGAGCGATTTCCTCGCAATCTTCCGAATCGCGCCGCGGTTCTAATGTATGCTCCGTTTCTCTGGACAATCGCCGGGCGAAAGCCGCGAAGGCATGCGAAAACCGGCGCCACCCGTTCCGGACGCCGGTTTCGATTCTGCAAGTATAAGTTTAAGATTTCATAATCAGTTCCCTGTCCGACCGCAGCTCTTCGATCCGATCCAGCAGCCCGCGGATCTCTTCCGGACTCGCCTCGCCGGCGAGCGCCGCCTCCGCGCCGGCGACGAACGCTTCGATCTCCGAGACGAGCCGCCGGGCCGCCGCAGCCGCCGCTTCGCGCCAGGCCGTCTCGTAGGCCGCGTCCCAGGCGACGGCGCGTTCCTCCATCCATCCCCGGATGGCCGGCTCCAGCTTCCGCTCGAGCTCGGCCCGCATCTCGTCCCTTCCGCCCTGTTCGAAAAATTTCCGAGGACTGCGGAACAGGCTCCACAGCCGCTTCACGTCGACCGCGTCCGTCGTCCAGCCGCCGTCCTCCGGCGCCGCGGTCTTCCCTTCGTACTCGAACGGGGCCGGGTCGAATCCGTCAAGCTCCGCCTTGAGCCGGCTTGCTTCCGCTTCATACAGACGCGACGCCAGTTTCGCGAGCGCGTTGTCCATGCGCAGCGAAGTCGCCTGGAGTTCCTGTCTGAGCTCGACGGCGATCGCGTGGCGCAGCTCCTCCCAGCACGAGGCGAGCGCGCGCTTCAGGTCTCGGCCGTCGTCCTGCAGCGCCGACGGATGGAACGCCATGCCGAACATTTCGCCGAACTTGAACGCGACGCGGCGCTGCACGTGGTGGAGCAGCTCGCCCAACTCCTGGCGCAGCGGCTCGAACGGCGCGTCCTCCGCCGCGGCGCGGACGGCCTCGGCGGCCCCGGAGGCTTTCGCCTTGAGCGACTCCAGCCGGCTCCGCCGCACCGCCTCGTCCTGCCGCGAATCGTCCAGCCAGCGCCGGAGCGCGCCGGCCGCCCGCTCGAGCTCGCGGTCGGCGGAGGCGAGCGCCATGCCGCCGAGCTCGCCGGCGGCGAAGGCCGACAGCGCCCGTTCGAACGCGGGCATGCCGGACGTTTCGTCCGTCTCCCCGCGCAGCTTCGCGTCGAGCGCCGCAAGGCTCGACACCGGGAACATCCGGGACTCCCGGATGCCGTGCTTCAGCAGGTTCGCCTCGACGTGCGCAATGACGTCCCTGAGCTCCGCTTCATCGGCGGCCAGATCGGCCGCGTTGACGATGAAGAACATTTTGTCGAGCTCGAACTGGTCCTTCACGCGCCCGAGCTGCGTCAGGAACCGCCGGTCGGCTTGCGAGAACGCGTGATTGTAGTAGGTGACGAACAGGATCGCGTCCGCGTTCCGGATATAGTGGAACGCGACGTCGGTATGCCGCGCGTTCACCGAATCGGCGCCCGGCGTGTCGACCAGCACGATCCCCTGGGAAGTGAGCGGGCTGTCGATGTACAGATCGATCTCCTGCACGAAGCAGGACAGCGTCTCGTCCGCCACGTAGGCGCGATAAGCTTCGGCGTCGACCTGGAACCGCTGCCCGAGCCGCGGGCCCGAGCGTTCGATCCCCTGCCGGGCCGCCTTCAGGAACGCGTAGTGCGGCCGTCCGCCGGGATGCAGCTTGTCGGGCCTGATTTTCGCGGCGAGCGCGAGCAGCGCGTCGAGGTCGGCCGCCTCGCCGGCCTCCTCGCCGAGGCCGAGCATCGTCAGCGAATGGCGAACGTCGTCCGCCATTCGTTCGCGCGTCTTCATCGTGATGCGCGCGCTGCCGTCCGGTTCGCCCGGCCCGGGAGCGGCGATCCGGTTGATCGCCGCCGTCGTCGGGTTCGGCGACACCGGCAGCGCCGGGCGCCCGATCAGCGCGTTCGCCAGCGACGACTTGCCCGCGCTGAACGCGCCGAACAGCGCGATCGTGAACTTGCCGCTGGCGAGCCGCTCCGCCCGGGCCAGCATCGCCTGCGCCGCGGACCTGAGCGGCGCGTGCGGCTCGAGCAGCGCCGTCGCTTCGCGCAGCCTTGCGGCCGCGCGGCGCTGCGGCCCGAGCGCGCCTTCTCCGGGCGCGAACGGCCGGTCGCCGGAGGCCGCGGCGTCGGCCGCCCTGCCCGCGGCGGACAGATCGAGCCCAGGGCGCACCGGCGCGTTCGATTGGGCCGGAGCCTGCGCGGTGTCAGGCGGCTCGACCTTCGGCAGCGCCGGCCGCGGCGGATTCTCCGGCAACAGCGCCTCGAGCCGGGCGATCGCGCCGAGCCGCTCCGCCTCGAGCGCCTCAAGCGCGTTCAGCGCGCGCTCCTGCTCCGCGAGCGCCGCAACCCGCTCCGCCGCGGAGGCCGCCGCCGCTTCCGAGCGCGCGGCGGCGAATTCGGCCAGCCGTTCGATGGCCGCCCATGCCCGCTCACGGTAGGCGGACTTCACCGCGTCCGCCACATCGCGGCTGTACGTCATCGTGTATTCGTTCCCGAACACCGCGCCGGGGCGGATCAGCGACTCCGCCTTGTCGGCCGTAAACTCGAAGGCGACCGGATCGATCAGCTCGCGCTCGACCGCGTCGCCGCGCCATTCGAGCCGCTCCGCCGCCTGCCGCAGCAACGCCTTCAGATGCCACTCCGCGGCCGCCTTCGCCTGGGTGTTCACCTCGTCGACGAACCGCCGCATCCGGTTCTCCCGCTCGGCCGCGGTCTTCGCCGCGGCGAACAGCAGGCCCGCACGGAATCCCGGCTTCCGGCTCTCGAGCATCGCGCCGGCCAACTCGCGCGCAACCGCGGGCACGATGTTCGCGTTGTCCAGCAGCGACTGGACTTCCCGGCGGAGCCGGACCCGGAGTTCCTCCGGTTCGCTTCGCAGCCCGTCCAGCTCGCGCCGCAGCGCTTCCAGCTTGTCCCGGACCGCCTTCATGGCTTCTTCGCCGCCGGCGGCCTCGACGAGCCGCCGCCGCTCCCCTTCGGACCGCGCCTCCAGCCAGCATCCGTGCTCGGCGATCAGATGCCGCGCCGAACCCATAACGCTGTACACGCTCAGTTCTTCCCGCATGGCGGCGATACCGGAGAGCAGGCCGCGCAGCGCTTCGAACTGGTCGTACGGATGGTCCGGCCGGCGGTTCGAGATGTACAGGATCGCGTCCGGCTTCAGGTTCCAGTCGGCAAATGCCGTCTCGACGCTCGCGCGGTAGGCCGCGAACGGCAGCTCCGCCTCGCGGTGCTTGTCGACCTGGCTCACAATGAGCGCGAGCGGCTTGCCCCAGTCGGCCAGCCGCTTCGCGAACTCGAAGTTGATCTCCGACTGTACGTGGTTGTAGTCCATCACATAACAGACGACGTCGGCCAGATGCAGCGCCGATTCCGTTGCGAGCTTGTGCGCGTCGTCCGTCGAATCGATGCCCGGCGTGTCGAGCAGAGCCAGGCCGCCTTCGAGGATCGCGGCCGGAGTCGAAAGCTCGATCGACTCGACGCGCTCGCCGTCCCGGCAATGCGCCTCCAGTTCCTCGAGCGGCACGTTTCTCGTCTCGCGCTTGCCGTCCCGGACCAGACGGATGACCGCCTTCGGCTCGCCATGCTTGATCGTGACGACGTTCGCGCTTGTCGGGATCGGATTGGACGGCAGGAGACGGGCGCCGCACAACCGGTTGACGAGCGTCGACTTGCCTGCCGAGAAATGGCCGCAGAACGCCACCTGCGCCAGCGGCTCCTCCAGCTTGCCGATCAGCGCGCCGATCCGCTCCGCGTGCGTCGCGTCGCCGGCTTCATGCATTTGCTTCCGAATATCAACCATCGCGGCCCGGAGCCGCGCGACAAGATCTCCCTGATTCCCCACGGTTTTCTCCCTCTCCGCTCCGACTGCCCGCATTCAGGGCAGACAGATCTCGAACAGATCGCCGTGCTGCAAAATCGTTGCGCCGTGCGTCCGTTCCCTCATGACAACCACGTCGGGCCGCTCGCGCAGCCGCTCGATGTAGCCTTCGGGCACTTCGCCCGAACAGCTGACCGTAATGCCCTCCAGCACGATCTCCTCGTTCTCGGCCGGCGGCGACGCGATGATCTGCTCGTACAGGTCCGAGAAAGACCCGAAATCGCGCGTATAGACGGAAATGCAACGCATCTTCTCAAACCCTCCAGTCAGGTCCGTGATGCCCCTTGCGCGCATCTCCGGATAGTATGCCGTCAGCCCGACGGCTTCATGCGCTTCTTGCCTTCTTTGCACAGATCGATCAACGGGCAGACCGGACAATTCGGGCGCTGCGCCTTGCAATGGTAGCGTCCGAAAAAAATAAGCCGGTGATGCGTGATCGTCCACTCCTCGCGCGGCACCCGCCGCATCAGCTTCTTCTCGACCTCGAGCACCGAATCGTCGGGCTTCGCGATGCCGAGCCGCTTCGACACCCGCTCCACGTGCGTGTCCACGGCGATCGCCGGCACGCCGAACGCGTTCGAAATGACGACGTTCGCCGTCTTGCGCCCGACGCCGGGCAGCTCGACGAGCGATTCGTAGTCCCGCGGCACTTCGCCGCCGTGCTTCTCGATCAGGATGCGGCACAGCTTCTGAATGTTGGCCGCCTTGTTCCGGTACAGCCCGATTCGCCGGATGTCCTGCTCCAGCTCCTCGAGCGGCACGGCAAGATAATCTTCCGGCCGTTTGTATTTTCGGAACAGGTCCGCCGTCACCTTGTTCACCGTCTCGTCCGTGCACTGCGCGGAGAGCAGCACCGCGATCGTCAGCTCGAACGGATTGCTGTGCGCCAGCTCGCAGCGCGCGTCAGGGAACATGTCGGCGATCGTGTCCAGAATTCTGCGCATCTTGTCCGATTTCATCGCTCTCCACCCTTCGCCGGTCCCGCCCAGGCTTCTTGAGCCTTTCGACAGCATTCGTTACTGAGTGTATCGAAAAAAAACGGCACCCGCAACATGGGAAACCGCCGCAAACCGCAAAAAAGAACCGCCCCGCGTCCCTACCGGTCGCGCGGGGCGGCTGGCGCTCACAAGCGGTTTACAGCTTCTCGACTTCGACCAGCTTGCCGTTATGGATGTACAGGGCAATCTTGTCGTCCATCTTGAGCGACGTGACATTAATCGCCTGGCCGCCGGACGTGATGAGCGTGTCGGACGACAGCTTGTATTGGTTGTTCTCGTTCAGCGTCGCCTTCCGCACCAGAATCTCGTTCGCCGAGGCGTCATAGCGCCAGAATGTCTTCACGAGCGCCGGAATGACCGTCACGACGTATTCGCCCGACTCGTTCGTCCGGATCTCGACCCGGTCATTCGCGGACAGCGCGGCGGTGGACGTCGACGTCACGCCGTTCTTCACGATCTTGAAGTTTTCGCCGAGCGCGATATCCTGCGTCGCGCCGCCGTACTCCGCGAGCGAAACGGCGCCCGGCGCGGTCGAGAGGATCTTGCCGACCTTCACGACGACGACCTGCAGTCCGATCAGCTCGCTGCCCGAGAATTCGACGTTCACCGTCCGGCCTGCCGCCAGCTGCGCCAACGACAGGCTCTTGCCGGTCTCGTCCAGCACGCTCGCGTCGGACGAGATCAGGTATTCGTTCGTCGCGCCGGATGCCGACGTCAGACGGACCTTGCGGTTTGCGGCGTTGACCGAGGCGACCTGCATCTGGACGACCTTGTGCACCATGATGGCGAGCGCCTTGTCCAGATTCTGGTCGAGCTGGACGGTGACCTTGTCGCCGATCTTGAGGTCCGCGAGCGTCGCGCCCGCCTGGCCGTGGATCTGGACCGCCGGCACATCATAGGGAATCGTGACCGAAGTTTTCTCGTCGAGCTTGAGCACGACGCGCTTGCCGGTCGTGTCGAGCGACGTCAACGTGCCGGTATGGCTGTAAGCGAAGCGGATGACGATCGCCTGGTCTTCCGAATAGGTCACCGTGATCTTCCGTCCGGCGACGAAAAGCGATTTGGCCGCATCCAGCGACATTACCGTACGGTTCATCTCGATCCGCGTCTTGTCGTTCAGCTCGACGGCTTCCGGCCTGCCGTTCGGCGTTCTGAACGTCAGCAGGTTGTCCGACAGACTGACGATCGACGCGCCGGCCACCGTCTCGATGTTCCGGTCGATCACCTTGACCGCCGTCACCTTGTCATTGCCGTCCAGCGTCAGTTCGAGCTTGTCGTCCTTGTACAGATCCTCCCAGGTCGCGCCGGCGAAGCCCGGGATTTCGAGGGTCGCGCCGACGGCCAGATCGCTGATTTCCTTCCTGCCGCCCGCCGTCACGTAGATGATCGAGCTTCCGTCGGCGCTGAAGCCGTCGAACTGCCCGGTGACCGTCCGGGCCGCGCCCGATTCGACCGCGATCCGCGTGATCACGCCGCCTTCCACCGTGTACGAGACGATATCGCCGACGCGCAGATCGGCCAGCGTGGCCGGCGACCCCTGCCGCGAGATGACCGCGGCGGCCGCGATCTCCCACTTTTCCGCCTGTTCCGCGCCGTCGTCGGCGATCTCGATCGCGCCCGGCTGGACGCTGACGATTTTGCCCCGGCCCTGCTTGTTGACCGGAGCGGACTTCAGCTCGATCCGCACCGCCCGCTTCGTCTCGCTGAACGTCTCGCGGTAAATGTCGACTTCCACGCCGTCGTCCAGCGCGGCGAGGCCGACGTCGGCGCCCGCGCGGTCCAGGACGGTCGTCCCGGATTCGTACGGGATGGTCACGACAGGCGTGCCGACCTTGACGTACAGCAGCCGCTCGGCGGTGTCGACGCTGACGATGACGCCGGTCGTCTTCTCGAGCCGCTCCGCGTCGTCCACCTGCTCGACGTAGAGCGCCTTGCCGCCGCTCGCGATCACGATCGCCCGCGTATACGGCTTCAGATTCGCCGGCGAAGAAGCGCTCTCGGAGTCATGGCGGTAGAACGCCGTGTCCGAGCCGATCGCGAACGTCTGCGTCGAGCCGTCTTCGCCCGCGAGCGTCAGACGGGCACCTTCGATGGACGTCAGGATGCCGCTGTATTGCCCTTTGTAAGCGACGGGATACAGCGATTGCGCGCGGCTCAGCATCGTCGCCATCTCGGCGCGGGTGACCGTGTTCTTCGGCGCGAACCGGTTCCCGTCGATGCCCTTCACGATCCCCAGGTCGACCGCGGCGTTCACGTAGCCGACATACATGTCATTAATCATGGAAGCGTCGGAGAACGCGGGCAGATCCTGCGCCCTCGCATTCGCCTTCTCCGTCTCGCCGATCGCGCGGATGATCAGCTTCGTCACCCATTCGCGCGTGGCCGGTTTCGTGCCCCATGACGTATCCGGCTCGGATTCCGCCAGGCTGAATTCCTCGTTCTCTTCGATCAACCCTTCGACGATCGCTTGCCGGACATAGGCCTTGGCATAGTTCGACACCTCGAAGTTCTCCGGAAACACGACCGGCATGTTCGGATCGACCTTGTCCGCCGCGCCGGTGAAGCGGAGCGCCATCAGCACCGCGTCCTGCTGCGTGACGTTGCCGGCGGGCACGAACATGCCCTGATCGTTGCCCTTCACGATGCCCTGCAGATTCAGCTTCGTGATGTGCTTTCTCGCCCAATGGTTGTTCGGCACGTCTTTGAATCCCGCGCCCGAAGCCGGCAGCGCGCTTCCGCCGTCCGACGCGCCTCCCGAAGCGCCGCCCGGCGCTTCCGCCTCCGTCTGATCCGCGCCGTCGGTTTCGGTTTCCGCGTATGCCGTTCCGACGCCCGTCAGCATCGAACAGACCAGCGCCGCGGACAGCCATTTCCTCCACTTATGTACCGCCATAAACGTTCGTTCCCCTCCCGATTGTGATCGCCGGCAAACGCCGGCGTGTGGTGCGTTCATGGTCATTGCTTCAAGGCCTGCGCGGTGACGAATTCCCCCCGCACAATCGGATGGGGGAGTTCCTCGTGCCCCATCAGGCTTTCGACCCGCTCGCCGTCCACCAGAATCTCGAGCGCGTCGACCTCGTCGAACTGGAACGCCGTCCGGGCGATCGCCTCGACGGCCAGCGACTCGCCCATCGAGCCGAGGCGCGCCTCCCCCGGAAGCGAGAGATCGACGAACAGCAAGTCGCCGACAAGCTCGACCCGGCGGAAAACCGCGTTCTTCCAAAGCGAATATTCCCCGGCCGCCTCGTCCCCGAGCCTGAGCGCCTCGATGGCCAGCCGGTAGACCTCTTCCGGGCTGCCGGGTTCGACGGTCGTCTCCCGCTCGATCAGGCCGCCGCGATCGCCGTCCGCGACATAATATTTCACCGTCACCGGTTCGGGCTTTTCCGGCTTCGCGATCGTACCTTCCTCCGGAGTCCCGTCGCCGGTCCCGGACGCTCCCGAAGCCGGCTGCGCGGGCTCCGTCCCCCTTCCGCAGGACGCGATCAGCAGCATGGCGACGAGGAGCGGCAAAAACCGCGACAATTTCCGCACGCGATCACTTCCCTCCGTAGGTTGTCAGGTACTCCTTGATGCCGGCGACGATCTCCGCGGCGATCCTGTCCTGCACCGACTCCGTGAACAGCAGCTTCGCGTCCTTCTGGTTGGACAGATAGCCGCTCTCGAGCAGGACGGCCGGCATCGTCGTCTCCCGGATGACGACGAAGTTCGCCTTGCGCACGCCGCGGTCCGGCAACCCGGTCGCCTTGAGCATGTGCTTGTGCAGCACTTCCGCCAGCCGCAGGCTGTCGGCGCGGTTGTAGTACGTCTCGACGCCGCTGACCCACGACTCGAACCGGTTCGCGTGAATCGAAACGAACAGGTCCGCGCCGAGCTCGTTCGCGATTCCGGCCCGCTCGTACAGACCGATGTACGCGTCGTCGCTCCGGGTCATGTAGGGCGTGATTTCGCTGTCCTCTTCGAGCAGCTTGTACACCTTGCGCGCGACGGCCAGATTGAACGTCTTCTCCCAATGGCCGGTCACGCTCGGAGCGCCGGGATCCTCCCCGCCGTGTCCCGCGTCGATGACAACCTTGTACTTCCGCGCGTCCGGAGGCAGCTCGAGGCTTGCGAAATCGACGTACAGCGCGCCTTCCTCGAGCGAGACCGAGTAGTCCAGCCTCGACTTCAGGTCGAACACGATCCGCACCGTCGACGGGTTGTTGCTGTAGTACGAATAGCGGATCCGCTCGAACGCCTGAATGTCGATGATGACTTCGCCCTGCGACGCTTTCCGCGCGGCAAGATCCGCCATCATCTCCGGCGAAAGCGAGGCGTGGGGAATGTCGATGACGAGCTTCGTGCCCGACCAGAACGGTTCGTTCGGCGTCAGGACGCCTTCATACGGCACTTCGACGCTCAGCCGGCCGTCGAACCGGATGTCCTTGACGATGCCGAGCGCGTCCGCCGGCACCGTTCGCGGAACTTCGACCGGTTGTACTACTTCTCCGTCTTCCGTCCCGATTCCTTCATCGCCTTCCGCTTCTCCTTCCTCTTCCCCGGGCGGTTCGGGGGCCGCGGGAAGTTCCGGCTCGGCGGGCCGCGGCTGGTGCAGGAACACCGACTTCGAATACGGATCCCAGTACACCTTGAGGCCGAGCTGTTCGCCGACGAACCGCAGCGGCACGTAGGTGACGCCGCGATCCACGAACGAGGGCGCGCCGAGCGGTCTCTCCACGCCGTCGACCAGCGCGGCGTCCTTGCCGAACGTCAGCTCGATGAGCGAAACGCCGTTCGATATGCGAACCTTGTCGGTGCCGGGGGTCCAATCCACGGAATAGCCGATGTCTTCGGCGATCACGCGTATGGGTACCATCGTGAAATTGTTCACGACGCGCGGGCTCGAGCCCTGCCCGATCGGGTCGCCGTTCAGATACAGGGCGGGCGGCTCTGCGGCATGCGATTCGGCCGGATACAGGGCCAGGAGACCGAACAGCAGGAACAAAAGCGCGGCGATTCTTCTCATGGGTCCACCTCTGGCTGTGAAATGCAGCAAACGCGATAAGCTTCTCTAGCCGAACGCTTGTCTGCAGAATTAGACGCCGGAGGGCGGGAAAAGTTGCGAGATGTCGAAAAAGAACGGCCGTCCGCATCCAGCTGTTCCGATCTCGCCCGATCGTCCGAAATCTCCCGTTTTCGCTCCGTTGCTATCCACAACTCCGCCGCGGCATACGAAAAGCCGCTCCGGATGGCCCGGAACGGCTCTTGCTTTGGTCGCCGCTCAGAACGGCTGCGCCGCGCGTCTCGCCTCGTACGCCGCAATCTTGTCCTCGTGCTGCAGCGTCAACCCGATGTCGTCGAGCCCGAGCAGCAGGAACTGGCGGCGATGCTCGTCGAGGTCGAACGCGATGTCGAGTCCGAGATCGTCGGTGATTTTCTTCGCTTCCAGATCGACCGTGAGCTTGTAGCCTTCGTTCGCGGCCGTGCGGCGGAACAGTTCGTCCACCTGCTCCTCGCTCAGCGTCACCGGCAGGATGCCGTTCTTGAAGCAGTTGTTGTAGAAAATGTCGGCGAACGACGGCGCGATGACGACCTTGAAGCCGTAGTCGAGAATCGCCCACGGCGCGTGCTCGCGGGAAGAGCCGCAACCGAAGTTCGCGCGCGAGATGAGAATCGATGCGCCCTGGTAGCGGGGCTTGTTCAGCTCGAAATCCGGGTTCGGGTTGCCGCTTTCGTCGAACCGCCACTCGTAGAACAGGAACTGGCCGAAGCCGCTCCGCTCGATCCGTTTCAGAAATTGCTTCGGAACGATCGCGTCCGTGTCCACGTTCACGCGGTCAACCGGCGCGACGATGCCCGTATGTCGGATGAAAGGTTCCATCGTGCATGCTCCTCTCCGTTCTTCTTGCGAATCAGACCGTCACTTCGGACTTGATCTTCCAGTCCCGCACGTCCGTGAAGCGGCCCATGATCGCCGCCGCGGCCGCCATCGCCGGCGAGACGAGGTGCGTCCGGCCGCCGCGTCCCTGGCGGCCTTCGAAGTTCCGGTTGGATGTCGAGGCGCACCGTTGGCCCGGTTGCAGCACGTCCGGATTCATCGCGAGACACATCGAGCAGCCCGCGTCGCGCCATTCGAAGCCCGCTTCCTTGAAGATCTTGTCGAGGCCTTCCTTCTCCGCCTGCATCTTCACGCGGCCGGAACCCGGCACGACGATCGCCGTCACGCGCGGATGCACCTTGTAGCCGCGGGCGATCTCGGCGGCGGCGCGCAGGTCCTCGATCCGGCCGTTCGTGCAGGAGCCGATGAAGACGTAGTCGATCTCGATCTCCGTCATCGGCGTGCCCGGCTTGAGGCCCATGTACTCGAGCGCCTTGCGGGCGGCCTTCCGCTCGTTCTCCGTCGGGAAGCTGTCCGGATCCGGCACGCAGGACGTGATGTCCGCGCCCATGCCCGGGCTCGTGCCCCAGGTGACCTGCGGGACGAGCGACTCGACGTCGAACTCGACGACCTTGTCGAAGACGGCGCCTTCGTCGGTGCGCAGCGTCTTCCAGTACTCGACCGCGCGGTCGAAATCTTCGCCCTTCGGCGCGTACTCGCGGCCGCGCAGATATTCGAACGTCGTCTCGTCCGGCGCGATCATGCCGGCGCGGGCGCCCGCCTCGATCGACATGTTGCAGATCGTCATCCGCTCTTCCATCGAGAGCGCGCGAATCGCTTCGCCCGTGTACTCGATGACATAGCCGGTCGCGAAGTCGGTGCCGTACTTGGCGATCAGGCCGAGGATCATGTCCTTCGCCGTGACGCCCGGCTTGCGCTTGCCGACGAAGCGCACTTCCATCGTTTTCGACTTGGCCTGCTGCAGGCATTGCGTCGCCAGCACGTGCTCGACCTCGCTCGTGCCGATGCCGAACGCGAGCGCGCCGAACGCGCCGTGCGTCGAGGTGTGGCTGTCGCCGCACACGATCGTCTTGCCCGGCTGCGTCAGCCCGAGCTCCGGACCCATGACGTGCACGACGCCCTGGTCGATGTCGTTCAGGTCGAACAGCCGGATGCCGAAGTCGCGGCAGTTCTTCGTCAGCGTGTCGATCTGCTGCTTCGAGATCGGGTCGGTGATGTTGAACCGGTCCTTCGTCGGCACGTTGTGGTCCATCGTCGCGAACGTCAGGTCCGGACGGCGCACCTTGCGGCCGGCCAGGCGCAGGCCTTCGAACGCCTGCGGGCTCGTCACCTCGTGCACGAGATGAAGGTCAATGTACAGAATGCTCGGCTTGCCCGGCTCGGAATGAATGACGTGGTTGTCCCAAATCTTCTCATACATCGTCTTCGCCATGCGATCACCCCATTGTCGGTTGCGGCTTGAACGGGAACGCTTCCCCCGCCCGTTCTGTATTGGTTCTATCTTATCATGTTCTCGCCCATTGAACAAAGATATAATATCTATATAGGCTATAGGTTGCGCCTATAGTGACAACAGCAGCCGATTCCCGCGGATGCGTGCATAAGGAGCGTGCTTGCGCCATGGATTTAAGGCAAATGCAATACGTCGTGCAGCTTGCGAAGGAGCGGAACTTCTCCCGCGCCGCCGAGAAGCTGCACATCGCCCAGCCGTCGCTCAGCCAGCAGCTGTCGAAGCTCGAGAGCGAGCTCGGCGTCCTGCTGTTCAGCCGCACGACGAACAGCGTGGAGCCGACCCACGCCGGGCAGATCTTCATCAACAAGGCGGCGGCGATCCTCGACGCCGTCGAGCAGCTTCGCCAGGAAATGGACGACCTCGCCCAGATGCGCAAGGGCCGGCTGATCGTCGGCAGCCTGCCGATCACCGGCTCGCACGTGCTGCCGCACGTCCTTCCCGTCTTCCGGGCGCGCTATCCCGAGATCGAGGTGACGCTGGTCGAAGACACGACTTCGCGGCTCGAGCAGCTGACGGCGGTCGGCCAGACCGACCTGTCGCTCCTCTCGCTCCCGCTCGGCGATCCGTCGCTGACCTGGGAGCCGCTGATCGAAGAAGAGATCATTCTCGCGGTGCCTCCCCGGCACCGGCTGGCCGGGCGAAGCGGCGGCAACGGCGTGGAGGTGCGGGAACTGGACGGCGAGCCGTTCATCGTGCTCAAGAAGGGCCAGGGGTTCCGCAAAATCACGCTCGACCTGTGCCGTGACGCCGGCATCGAGCCGCGCATCGTGTTCGAAAGCGGCAACATCGAGACGGTGCAGTCGCTCGTCGCGGCCGGCATGGGCATCGCCTTCGTCCCGCAGATGGTCGCGCGGACGCCCGGCACGCCGCTCTCGCCCGTCTATCTGCGGCTCGCTTCCTCGCCGATGCGCACGCTCGTCATCGCGAGCCGCAGCGGCCGCTACCTGTCGAAGGCGGCGCGGGCGTTCATCGAGACGCTCAAGGAGACGGCGCCGGCGGCGATCGCCGCTCCCGGCGGCCGATGACGGCCGGACCGTGCGCGGACGTCTCCGCCGGGTCCGCGGCGCGCCCTACCTTCCGGACACGGCGTGGCCCCGCTTTCGCCGGTGCGATCCGGCGGCTCTCACGGCGCTGCGGACGAAAGCGAACGCGGCCAGGCAAGCGGCGATCAGCGTGATCGCGAGCCACGCGTTCAGCCGGAGTTCGTGGATCGCGTAGAGCCAGACCGCGAGCCCCGACAGCGTCGCGAGCAGCGTCGGCACGGTCAGGATGACGCCGGCCTTCACATAGTACCCCCAGCCGATCTTCACCTGCCTCGCGGACAGGACATGCAGCCAGAGCAGCGTGGCGAGCGAGCCGATGGGCGTCATTTTCGGCCCGAGATCGGAGCCGATCACGTTCGCGTAGACGAGCGCTTCGCGCAGGAATCCGCCGGTGTCCGTATCCGCGACGGCGATCGCGCCGATCATGACCGCCGGCAGATTGTTCATCGCCGAGGAAAGCACGGCCGCCAGCATGCCCATCGCGACCGTCGCCGCGTACCATCCCAGACCGGCGGCCTGCTCGAGAATCCGGCTCAGCAGATCGGTCAGCCCGGCGTTCCGCAGACCGTACACGACGACGTACATCCCGAGCGAGAACACGACGACGCTCCACGGCGCTTCCCGGACGACCTGCCGCGTGTCGATCGCCGGGCTCCGCCGCGCCATTGCGAGCAGCAGGACGGCGGCGGCCCCGACGAGCGCCGACACGGGAATGCCGGTCGCCTCTCCGGCGAACAGCGCCAGCAGCAGAATGCCGAGGACCACCCAGGCCCACCGGAACATCCGCGGGTCCCGGATCGCGTCCTTCGGCGCCTTCAGCCGGGACGTGTCATAGGCGGCCGGAATGCTTTTGCGATAGAAGAGATACAGGACGAGCAGGCTTGCGGCGGCGGAGATCAGGTTCGGCACGATCATCCGGCTCGCGTATTCGGCAAAACCGATGCCGAAATAATCGGCGGAGATGATGTTGACCAGGTTGCTGATGACGAGCGGCAGCGAGGTCGTGTCCGCGATGAAACCGGTCGCCATCACGAACGGCACGACCGTCCGGGCGTCGAAGTCGAGCGCGCGGACCATCGCGAGCACGATCGGCGTCATGATCAGGATGCCGCCGTCGTTCGTGAACAGCGCGGACACGGCCGCGCCGAGCGCGACGATGAGCAGGAACATGCGCAGCCCGTTGCCCCGGGCGCTCCACGCCATGCGCAGCGCGGCCCATTCGAAGAAACCCGCCTTCTCGAGCACGAGCGAGATCAGCATGACGCCCACGAGCGCGAGCGTCGCGTTCCACACGATGCCGGCCACGTCGCCGACATCCCGCAGGTCGACCACGCCGGCCGCGAGCGCGAGCAGCGCGCCGCCCGTCGCGGTCCAGCCGACCGGAAGCCCCCTGGGTTGCCAGATGATCAGGACAATCGTCGCAAAAAATATCAACAGGGCCACCGCGGCCAACTTGTTCGTCCCCCATAATTACGCGGCCTTCCGGCCATGCGCGCCGAATCGGGCAAATCCGCCGACCATTATCGCACAGCCGCCCCCGCCCGCACAACGGAAAAAAAGACGTCCCTGCCCCCGCCATTCGGCAAAGACAAGGACGGCAACCTGCCATCGGCCCGTTCTTGCGGATTCGCGTTATCCGGCTTGCGCTTCCGCGCGTTATTGCGTTTTTTGCCCATCCAGCGCATAAAGCGACGGTCTCCGGTCCTCGAACACCGGGATGCGCCGGCGCACTTCCGCCACCAGATCGAGATCGATCTCCGCCGTCAGAATCGTCTCCTCTTCTCCCGCTTCCGCCACGATTTCGCCCCACGGGTCGATGATCATCGAATGGCCGAAAAAGTCCGTGCCGTTGCTCGATCCGACCCGGTTGCAGGCCGCGACGTACATCTGGTTCTCGATCGCCCGCGCCCGGAGCAGCGTCCGCCAGTGCTCGAGCCGGGGATGCGGCCACTCCGCCGGCACGACCAGCAGCTGCGCGCCGGCAAGCGCAAGCGTCCGCGCGAGCTCCGGGAAGCGGATGTCGTAGCAGATCATGACGCCGATCCGCACGCCTTCGAGCTCGGCGAGCCCGATCCGCCGCCCGGGCCGCAAATGCTTCTCCTCGTCCATCAGCCGGAAGAGATGAATCTTGTCGTACTCGCCGACCGGTTCCCCGTCGCGGCCGAAGATCCGCAGCGTGTTGTAGACGCCGTCCTCCCGGCGCTCCGCGATCGATCCGGCGATGACGTTCACGCCGCGCCGGCGGCAGAAATCCGCCGCGAACGCCCGCGTCCGTTCGCCCGCCGGATCGGCAATCTCATCAATCACGTCCAGCGCGTAGCCGGTGTTCCACATCTCGGGCAGGACGATCAGATCCGGCCTGTCCGCCGCCGCCCGCTCCATCCGTTCTGCCGCCCGGGCGAAATTGTGGTCCGGGCTCCCCGCGTCCACGTGCATCTGCACGAGCGAAATCCGCATGCGCCATAACCTCCGCGTTCCGAAATGCGCTGTTCTTTCTCATATTACCCCGACATGCCGGCCTGTCAAGTTGGAAACACTATCGGCAACATCATTCCCCTGTCAAGGAGCTGATACCATGCCGAGAACGATGATGGCCGCCCTGCTCGCCCTGACGCTGGCCGCGATAGCGCCCGGATCGGTCGCCGCCGCGCGGCATGCGGAGCATCTGCCCGCAAGACCTGTGCAGGTGTTCGACGTGAAAGCCGGCAAAGTCGTCCATACCGTCGAGAACGACGAGGAATTCCAGGAGTTGGCGCGCACCTGGCTGCGCTCGGTAACCGGATTGTCTCCGAAACTCCACCCGGGCGAAGACTGCGGCTTCGTCTACCGCGTGCCGCTCGCCGAGCCCGGCGTGGCGCGGATCGGCGACACATCGATCGCCGTCCGCGACGTATTCCTGTTCCATTGCGAGCGGGACAAGCCGCTGCTGCTCGTCTTCGACGCGGGCAACCGGCCGTATCTGCTCAACTTCGAAGCCGATCTGGGGCCGTTCCTGCGCAAGCTCGCCGCCCCGGGCATGCCGCCGGAACCCGGCCCCCGTTGACGGAACACCCGTTTCGCGCTCCCGTGACGGGCGTCCGCCCCGTACCCGGGCGCCCGTTCCGCGCTTCCATTACCCGGGCGTCTGTTCCGCCCCTCTTGACCATGCGCTCATCCCGCGCCTCCGTTGACCGGGCGCCCGTCCCGCGCTTCCATTACCCGGGCGTCTGTTCCGCCCCCCCTTGACCATGCGCTCATCCCGCGCCTCCGTTGACCGGGCCCTGTTCCGCTTCCCGTTGACCATGCGCCCGTCTCGAACCGAATAAACGAAGAAACTTCCTCTATTTTGTCGAATTATCTCTTTCTGCCTCAAATAGAGGAAGTATTTTCTTCTATCCCGCCGAAAATCTTGGAAATCAGCCGATTCGGCGAGGATAAGCGAAATTGTTGCCGCTATTTTTCTTTAAATCATCATTTTCCCTTATTTAGAAGAAATAACTTCCGCTATTCCGCGCCGCTTGCGCTTTCACCGGCCATGCCGCTGTTTGCGTTTCCCCCAACCATTCCTCCGCTTGCGCTTGTCCAAGCCATTTCTCAGTATTCCGACCTTCTCACACCGAAAAAATTGCCCGAATCCGCTCGACAGTGCCCCCGTTCCGTGCTAGAGTTAAGTATCATGCTCACCCCGGCCGCCCGCGCGGGCCGGACCGGGCGGGAACGGAACAAAACTGGAGTGGATCCCATGGAACGACAGATCGCCCGCGTCCGGGTCGAACCGGCGCGTCGCATGCGGGAACTGCCGACGCAGTTCTTCGCGAAGCTGTCCGCCAAGGCGGCGGCCCGCATCGCCGAAGGATACGACGTCATCAACCTCGGCCAGGGCAACCCGGACCGGCCGACGCCGCAGCCGATCGTCGAGAAGCTGAAGCAAGCGGCCGACAATCCGCTGTATCACAAATATCCGCCGTTCAGCGGCTACCGCTTCCTGAAGGAGGCCGTCGCGAAGCGGTACGAGGAAGACTACGGCGTGAAGCTCGATCCGGACACGGAGGTCGCGATCCTGTTCGGCGGCAAGACCGGGCTGGTCGAGATCAGCCAATGCCTGCTCAACCCGGGCGACGTCTGCCTCGTGCCCGACCCCGGATATCCGGATTACTGGTCGGGCGTGGCGCTGGCCGGCGCGCGGATGGCGTTCATGCCGCTCGCCGCGTCGAACGGCTTCCTGCCGGATTACGGCGCGCTGAACCCCGCCGATCTGGAGCGCGCGAAGCTGATGTTCATCAACTATCCGAACAACCCGACGGGCGCGATCGCCGACCCCGCCTTCTATGCGGAGACGGTCGAATTCGCCTCGCGGCACGGCATCGTCGTCGCGAGCGACTTCGCCTACGGCGCGATCGGCTTCGACGGGAAGCGCCCGGTCAGCTTCCTCGAGACGCCGGGCGCGAAGGAAGTCGGAATCGAGTTCTACACGCTCTCGAAAAGCTACAACATGGCCGGCTGGCGCGTCGGATTCGCCCTCGGCAACGCCGACGTCATCCGCCTGATCAACCTGATCCAGGACCATTACTACTGCAGCCTGTTCGGCGCCGTCCAGGAGGCGGCGGCCTACGCGCTGACCGGCCCGCAGGATTCCGTCCGCGAGCTTGCGGCGATGTACGAGCGGCGCCGGGACGCGCTGTTCCGCGCCCTTGATCGGATCGGCTGGAAAGCCGCGAAGCCGGGCGGCTCGTTCTTCTGCTGGCTGCCCGTGCCCGCCGGGCACACGTCCGAATCGTTCGCCGAGCTCGTCTTCGAGCGGGCGGACGTCGTGCTCGCCCCCGGCGTCGGCTTCGGCCGGTCCGGCGAAGGCTACGTACGGCTCGCGCTGCTGGCCGACGAGGCGCGCCTCGAGGAAGCCGCGGATCGGATCGGCCGCCTCGGCCTGTTCGGCTGACGCGACCGGGGATGTTGTCAGCCCCGCGAACTTTACAGCCATGCGGTTTCGTGGTATCGTAAAGCCATAAACCTCCATAATGACAAGCGTGATGACGGGACCAGTAAGCATGTTGCAGGCGCGTCCAGAGAGCGGAATCGAAGGCCCCGGCGGACACGGGAATTCCGTCGGGCCTTGGCTGCGAGAATCCGCCGCGCTCCGTGCCGAACCCACCCCCGAACGGCCGGCGATGAGCCGGACAGCTCCTGCTGTTATCAGGATTCGAGTCGGACGGCGCCCGTCGGCGTCGTCAACAAAGGTGGTACCGCGGAAGCGCAGACTTTCGTCCTTTGCCGGGCGAAGGTCTTTTCTTTTTGACCATCCGACAGCACAAGACGCAAGGAAGGATTCATGATGAACGAACGCATCGTCGTCAAGATCGGATCCAGTTCCCTGACCTCCGACGAAGGCGGCCTGAACCGCGACCGCGTCGGCTTCTTCGCCGGCGAGCTCGCCTCCCTGCACCGGACCGGACGGCAGGTGCTGCTCGTCAGTTCGGGCGCCGTGGCGGCCGGATTCCGGAAGATCGGCTATCCCGCCCGGCCGAAGCAGCTTCACGAGAAGCAGGCCGCGGCGGCCGTCGGCCAGGCGCTCCTCATGCAGGCTTACCAGGAGGCGTTCGGCGAGAGCGGAATCGTCGCCGCGCAAATTTTGCTCACCCGGCACGATTTCTCGAACCGGCAGCGCATCCACAACGCGCTGGCGGCGATGGAAGAGCTGCTCCGCCGCGGCGTCATTCCGATCATCAACGAGAACGACACCGTCACGGTGGAAGGGCTCAAGTTCGGCGACAACGACAACCTTTCGGCGCTCGTCGCCAACCTCGTCCGGGCGAAAAAACTCATCATCCTGACCGACACGGACGGCCTCTACACCGACGATCCGCGCCGCAATCCGGAAGCGAGGCGCATCGACCGGGTGACCGAGATCAACGAACAGATCATGGCCATCGCGGGCGGCGCGGGCAGCGCCGTCGGCACCGGCGGCATGCGCTCGAAGATCGAGGCGGCGCGCGTCGCGATTCTCGGCGGCGTGCAGGCATTTGTCGGCAAGGCGAGCGAGCCCGGCGATCTGCTCGCGGCGGTCGAGGGCCGGGGCCGCGGCACGTACTTCGACACCGACTACCACAATCTGTCGATGAAGAAGCAGTGGATCGGTTTCCATTCGACGCCGAGCGGCCGCATCGCCGTCGACGAAGGCGCGGCGCGGGCGCTCGTCAGCGAAGGCCGAAGCCTCCTCCCCGCCGGCATCACCGGAGCGGAAGGCGAGTTCCACCCCGGCGATGTCGTCGAAGTCGTCGGACCCGACGGCGCGCCGATCGGCCGCGGCGTCGTCAACTACGCGTCGTGGCAGGTGCAGGCGACCGCCGGCCTCGGCACCGACGAGGTGCGGAAGCGGGTCGACGTCGTCCGCATCGAAGTCATCCATCGGGACGAATGGGTTTCGTTCCCGCGCTAGACACGCTGACAACATTCGGAACAACAGTCCGAACATGGAGGGATGAAAGATGAGCCAAACGACGATTCTCGAAGTGAAGGAGAAGGCGATGCTGGCCCGCGGCGCGCTGGCGGCGATGAACCGGCTGACGACGGAGCAGAAGAACCGGGCGCTGAACGCGATGGCCGACGCGCTCGTGCGCGAGCGGGACGCGATCATCGCCGCGAACCGGGAAGATCTGGCGCGCGGCGAGGCAAACGGCACCTCCTCTTCCCTGCTCGACAGGCTGAAGCTCGACGAGAAGCGGATCGACGCCATCGCCGACGGGCTTCGGCAGATCGTCGAGCTGCCCGATCCCGTGGGCGAAGTGCTGGAGACTTTTGAACGCCCGAACGGGCTGCGCATCGAGAAGGTGCGCGTGCCGCTCGGCGTCATCGGCATGATCTACGAAGCGCGGCCGAACGTCACCGTCGACGCGGCCGGGCTTTGCCTCAAGACCGGCAACACCGTCGTGCTGCGCGGCGGCTCGGCGGCGATCGACTCGAACCGGCGGATCGTCGACGTCCTGCGCCGCGCGCTGGCCGGCACCGACGTGCCGCCGGACGCGCTGCAGCTGATCGAGGATTCCGACCGCCGGTCGGTCGACGCGATGCTGAAGCTGAACGGCCTGCTCGACGTCATCATCCCGCGCGGCGGCGCCTCGCTCATCCGCAACGTCGTCGAGAACGCGACCGTGCCGGTCATCGAGACCGGCGCCGGCATCTGCCACACCTTCGTGGACGAGAGCGCCGATCCGGAGATGGCCGCGCGCATCGCCTTCAACGCGAAGGTGTCGCGCCCGTCGGTCTGCAACGCGATGGAGACGCTGCTCGTCCACCGCAATTTCGCCGCGCGGCACCTCGCGGATCTTCTCCGCCCGCTCGCCGAAGCGAACGTGGAGCTTCGCGTCTGCGAGGAGACGCGCCGCCTCTTCCCCGGCGCGCGTCCGGCGACGGAGGCGGACTATGCGACGGAGTACAACGACTACATCCTGAACGTGCGGATCGTCGGCGGTCTGGACGAGGCGCTCGCTCATATCGGGAAGTTCGGCACGAAACATTCCGAATGCATCGTGACCGAAGACCGGCGCAACGCCGAACGGTTCCTGCAGGAAGTGGACGCCGCGGCCGTCTATCACAACGCGTCGACCCGCTTCACGGACGGATTCGAGTTCGGCTTCGGAGCCGAGATCGGCATCAGCACGCAGAAGCTGCACGCCCGCGGCCCGATGGGGCTGCCCGCGCTGACGTCGACGAAATACCGGATCTACGGCAGCGGCCAGATCCGCGGCTGAAGAAGGAGCAACAGGTCATGAACCGAAATGATACCGGGCTCAGGCTATGCTTCTACGGCGCCGGCTCGATGGCCGAAGCGATCGTGCGCGGCCTGCTTGCGGCCGGGCTCTCGAAACCGGCGGACATCACGATGATCAACCGCGCGAACGCGTCGCGGCTCGCCGAACTGCGCGAACGGTACGGCGTGGGCACGGCGGCGGATGAGGCGGCGCGGGAACAGGCGCTGCGCGAGGCGGACGTCATTTTCCTGTGCATGAAGCCGAAAGACGCGGCGGAAGCGCTGCGCCGCCTCTCTCCCGTCGTCCGGGACGGACAGCTGCTGATCTCCGTCATCGCCGGGCTGTCGATCGCCGCGATCGAGAAGCTCGTCGGCCGACGGCTGCCGATCGCGCGCACGATGCCGAACACGTCGAGCACGATCGGCCTCGGCGCGACCGGCATCAGCTTCAGCGGCACGGCGACGGACGATCAGCGGGAGCTCGTGCTGAAGATGTTCGAGGCCGTCGGCATCGCCCGCGTCGTCGACGAGTCGCTGATCAACGCCGTGACGGCGCTGTCGGGCAGCGGCCCGGCCTATCTGTACTACATGATGGAAGCGATGACCGACGCGGCCGTCTCGCTCGGCATTCCCGCGGACACGGCGCGGGCGCTGACCGCGCAGACCGTGCTCGGCGCGGCGAAGATGGTGCTCGAGACCGGCGAGGAACCGGCCGAGCTGCGGCGCAAGGTCACCTCGCCCGGCGGCACGACGCAGGCGGCCATCGAGACGTTCGAGAAGCTGGATTTTCGCGGCACGGTCGAACGGGCGATGCGCCGCGCGACGGAGCGGGCCGGCGAAATGGGCGCGGATCTGGAAAGGAGCATCACATAAATGAGCGGTTATTGCCGTGCAACGTATCGGCTGTTCGACGAGAAAGCCGATTTTCACAAAAAGGCGCTCGGCATTGCGGTCGGCCTCACCGTCGGCAGCTGGACCGACCTGCCCGAAGCGCGCAAGGCCGAGATGGAGAAGCATCTCGGCAAGGTCGTCTCCGTCGCCGAAGTCTCCGCGGCGGATTCCCCGACCGGCGAGCGGTACGCCGACATCATCGTCGACTACCCGGACATCAACTTCAGCCGCGACATTCCGGCGCTGCTCGTCACCGTGTTCGGCAAGCTGTCGATGGACGGACGGATCAAGCTGATCGACCTCGAGTTCTCGGACGATTTCCTGTCCGCTTTCCCGGGGCCGAAGTTCGGCGTCGAGGGCGTCCGCAAGCTGCTCGGCGTCCATGAACGCCCGCTGCTCATGAGCATCTTCAAGTCGGTCATCGGCCACGACCTGTCGAACCTGCGGGAACAGTTCCTCCAGCAGGCGCTCGGCGGCGTCGACCTGATCAAGGACGACGAGATTCTGTTCGAGAACCCGCTGACGCCGCTCGAGAAGCGCGTGGAGACCTGCATGGCCGCGGCGGCCGAAGCGAAGCGGACGACCGGCCAGGAGCTGCTGTACGCCGTCAACCTGACCGGACCGACATTCAAGCTCGCGGAGAACGCCCGGAAGGCGATCAAGGCCGGCGCGAACGCGCTGCTGTTCAACGTGCTCGCCTACGGCTTCGACGCGCTCGCGGAACTCGCCCGCGATCCGGAGATCAACGTGCCGATCGCCGCGCATCCCGCGCTCGCCGGCGCGCTCTATCCGTCGCCTTGTCATGGCATCGCGGCTCCGCTCCTGCTCGGCAAGCTGATGCGGCTCGCCGGCGCAGACCTTGTCCTGTTCCCCTCCCCCTACGGCTCGGTCGTCATGCCGAAGGAGGAAACCGAAGCGGTGAAGGACGCGCTCACGGACCGCGGGCTGCCGCTCAAGGCGAGCTTCCCGGTCCCGTCGGCCGGCATCCATCCCGGCCTCGTGCCGCTCATCCTCCGCGAATTCGGCCACGACGTCGTCGTCAACGCGGGCGGCGGCATCCACGGCCATCCGCTCGGCGCCGCGGCGGGCGGACGCGCCTTCCGGCAGGCGATCGACGCGACGCTCGCCGGCGAGCATCTGCGCGCGGCGGCGGAACGCCACGGGGAGCTGCGGGCGGCGATCGAAGCATGGGGGATCAGGGAATGACGCGGGCGAAGGAACGGATCATTTTCTGCGACTTTGACGGCACCATCACGATAAACGACAACATCGTCGCGATCATCCGCCACTTCGACCCGCCCGGCTGGGAGCAGATCGTGGACGACGTCATCGCCGAGCGGAAATCGATCCGCAAGGGCGTCGGCGAGTTGTTCCGGCTGCTGCCGACCTCGAAGAAGGACGAGATCGTCGATTTCGCGGTGAACAACGCCGTCATCCGCGAAGGATTCGCCGAGCTGCTCCGCTTCTGCAGGTACGAGGGGATCGAGTTCTATGTGACGAGCGGCGGCATCGACTTTTTCGTCTATCCGATCCTCTCGAAATTCGACATTCCGCGCGACCGCATCTTCTGCAACGGCAGCGACTTCTCCGGCGAGCGCGTCGAGATCACCTGGCCGCATCCGTGCCAGCCGCCGTGCACGAACGACTGCGGCATGTGCAAGACGACGATCATGCGCCGCTTCCCGCCCGAGCGGTTCGAGCGGATCGTGATCGGCGACAGCGTGACCGACTTCGAAGCGTCCAGGATGGCCGACGCGGTGTTCGCGCGGTCGCATCTGACCGAGAAATGCAAGGCGCTTGGCGTGCCATTCACGCCGTTCGAGACGTTCTACGACGTCATCGACGCGCTCGAAGAAAGGGTGATGTCATGAGCGGCAACGGGTTCTCCGGCATTGCGACCGAGGAGAAGCAGCGCGTTCTGTCCGAGCTCGCGGAATTGAAAGCGACGCTCGCGGCCCGAGGCCTGTTCGCCGGTACGAGCGGCAACCTGTCCGCGCGCGTCGGGGCGTACAGCCCCGAGCGGTTCCACTTCGCGATTACGGCGAGCGGCAAGGACAAGTCGCGTTCGACGCCGGAAGATTTCCTGTTCGTCGACCAGGACGGCAAGCCGGCCGAGGCGACGGCGCTGAAGCCGTCGGCCGAGACGCTCATCCATTGCGAGATCTACCGGCTGACGGGCTGCGGCGCGATCGCCCACGTCCACACCGTGTACAACAATGTCGTCTCGGAATGGTTCTGGGAGCGGCGCGCGGTGCCGGTCCACGGCGTCGAACTGATCAAGGCGTTCAACATCTGGGAAGAAGAGGCGTCGATCGACATCCCGATCGTGCCGAACTACGCCGACATCCCGCGCATTGTGCCCGAGGTGACGGAGCGGCTCGATCCGCGCGTTCCCGGCATCCTGCTGCGCAAGCACGGCATCTACGCCTGGGGGAAGAACATCGCCGAGGCGAAGAAGCATCTCGAGGCGTTCGAGTTCCTGTTCGAATACGTCTACCGCTGGGAACTGCTCCAGGGCTTCCGGCGGTAAACCGGAGGCATAAGCGAAGCCCGGACATCCCGATCCGACTCGGGAATGTCCGGGCTCTCTTGTCGTCATGCGCGTCCGCGGAACCGCTGCGCATGCAGCCGCGCCTCCTCCGCGGTCGCGATCCGGTTCCGGCTCCATTCGAGCAAAATCCGGTCGATGTAGCGGAAGTGCAGCTTCCCCGCGAACACCGCCTCCTTCAGCGCCACGCGGATCAGTTCTTCGGGATAGCGGTCCTGGTCCAGCCAGGCCGAAATGGTCTCGAGCTCCATCGGCGACAGGGGCCGCCCGAACTCCCGCTCGAACACGGCGAACAGATTCGGCGTCTGCTCGCCCGCCTCTCCCGCCCGACCGGCGGGCTGGCGCGGCGCCGGAGAGACGGCTCCTCCGGCCGGCGGAGCCGCGTCGACATCGGCCGCCAGCGCCGCTGCCCGCTCGTACCAGCCGGTCCAGCGGTACGTCTCCGAACGGACGCCCGTCTCCGGATCGATCCGCTCGTCGATCGCGAGGAAGCCGCGCCGGATCAGGCCTCCGATCAGTTCCGCGACCTTGTCGGCGCCCAGCCCCATCCGCCGGCCGATCTCGTCCGGCGTCGGGAACGCGTTGCCCTCCGCCTGGCGAAAACCGGCGATTTGCAGCAGCAGCACGAACTCCGTGTCAGTGAGCCCGAGCGCGCGGACGGAGCGCAGCGCGAATTGCGGCACGAACACGCCGCCCTCCGCCAGCAGCCCGGCGTCGATCCCCGCCCGGGCGTCCCGCCTCGAATCGGTCATCCGCATCCTCCTCCCGCTGCCGCCGCTGGTCTACTGCCCGTTGCCGACCAGCGCGTCGCCGGCCGCCTTGCGCTCCGACACGAGCCGGTACGTGTCGCGCGCGATGATCAGCTCCTCCTTCGTCGGCACGACGAGCACCTTGACGCGCGATTGCGGCGTCGAGATGACGCGCGCCTCCTTCGAACGCTGCCGGTTCGCCGCCTCGTCGAGCTCGACGCCGAGGAACGTCAGGCCGTCGCACACCGCCTTGCGCACATCCGGCGAGTTCTCGCCGATGCCGGCCGTGAAAACGAGCGCGTCCAGCCCGTTCATCGCCGCCGCATAAGCGCCGACATACTTGCGCAGCCGGTAGCAGAACATGTCGAACGCGAGCCGCGCGTTCTTGTCCCCGTCCTCCATCGCCTCGACGATCTCGCGCATGTCGCCGCTGAAACCGGAGATCGCGAGCATGCCCGAGTGCTTGTTCAGCATCGAGTTCACTTCGCCGAGCGTCAGCTCTTCCTTGCTCATGACGAACGGCACGATGGCGGGATCGATGTCCCCGCTGCGCGTGCCCATCATGAGCCCCTCGAGCGGCGTAAGCCCCATGCTCGTGTCGACCGACCGACCGCCCTCGATCGCGGCGCAGCTCGCGCCGTTGCCGATATGGCAGGTGACCATCTTGAGCTCGGCGATCGGCCTGCCGATCAACCCGGCGGCCCGCTCGCTCACATAGAAGTGCGACGTGCCGTGGAAGCCGTAGCGCCGGATCTTGTGGCGGCGGTACAGCGCCATCGGAATCGGATACAGATAGGCGTGGCGCGGCATCGTCTGGTGGAACGCCGTGTCGAACACGACCGCCTGCGGCATGTTCGGCATGTTCTGCTCGACCGCGTTGATCCCCATCATCGCGGCCGGATTGTGTAGCGGCGCCAGGTCGAACAGATCGCGGATGCCGCGCTTCACTTCGTCGTCGACGAGCACCGATTCCTTGAATGTCTCCCCGCCGTGCACGACCCGATGGCCGACCGCCTCGATCTCGGCGATCGAGTTCACGACGCCGTGCTCCCGATGCAGGAGCAGGTCGAGCACGCGCCGGACCGCCGTCACGTGGTCGAGAATTTCGCTCACTTCCCGGACGCCGGGCCTATCGGCCGGCTCGTGCGTCACGATCGCCGACTCCGTGCCGATCCGCTCGACGCGGCCGCTCGCCAGCACCGACTCGTCCTTCATGTTGTATAGCTGGTATTTGATCGACGAACTTCCCGCGTTGATGACCAATATTTTCATATCCGATCCCCGTCCTCGTCGTACTTGAAGAACCCTTCTCCCGTCTTCACACCGAGCTGCCCGGCGCGGACCATCTTCTTCAGCACGACGGACGGGCGATACTTGAGCTCCCCGTATTCCCTGAACATCTGCTCGAGGGCCGCCACGACCGAATCGAGGCCGAACCTGTCCGCCATCTCGAACGGGCCGTGCTTGAACGAGTAGCCGATCCGCATCGCCTTGTCGATGTCCTCGGCCGTCGCGACGCCTTCCTGGAGCAGGTTCGCCGCCTCGTTGATGAACAGGCAGATGAGCCGGGACGTCACGAACCCCGGCGATTCGTAAACCTGAATGCCCTGCTTGTTCAGCGTGTCCTCGACGAACCGCCGCGCCGCCTCGAACGTCTCGTCCGAAGTCTTCAGGCCGCGGATCAGCTCGACGACGTCCACCTTGAACGCGGGATAAATGAAATGCAGTCCGATGACCCGCTCCGGATGCGCCGTCACCCCGGCCAGTTCCGTCTGGCTGAGGGTCGACGTGTTGCTCGCGAGAATGATGTGGGGCCCGCAGACGCGGTCGAGCTCGGCGAACACCTGCTTCTTGATGTTCAGATCTTCCGACACCGTCTCGATGACCATGCCGCATTCGGCCATGTCGTCCAGCGATCCGACCGGGCGGATCCGTCCGAGGATCAGCTTCTTCTCGGCCTTCGTCAAAGCCCATTTCTCGATCTGTTTGTCGAGGCTCTGCTCGATCTGGCGCAGGCCGTGCGAAAGCTGCTGTTCCGTCCGGTCGGCCAGAAGCACGTCCAGCCCCTTCATCGCCAGCATCTCCGATATGCCCTGGCCCATCGTTCCCGCGCCGACAACGCCGACTTTGCGAATCGTCAAGCCGATCACCTGCTTTGTCTTATAGTGCGACACTCTATCATTATACCGTATGCCAAGCGCAAAAAAGAAGGCGTCCGGACGGATCGCCCCCTTTGTTCACACAACCTTCGGAATCTCCGGGCCATGGCCGCGTGTCTTCGAATGCCAAAAACGATTCCGCGGGCCGCGGCGCCCCATCGCCCCGTCCGGTCCGCGGCTTCCTCCGGTTCACGCGCCCTCGCGCAACGAACCGCGCAGAAACCCGCGGAACGCGTCCCCGCTCAGCGTCTCCTCGCGCATGAGGATGTCGAGCGACCGCTCGAACACGTCCCGGCGCTCCGCGAGCAGCGCCTTCGTCTTCTCCATCAGCCGGTCGAGCATGTCCCGCGCCACGCGGGAGAACGTCTCGGGCGACAGCATGCCCGGGTCGACGATGCCGAGCTCGGTCAGCCCCGATTCGGCCATCGTGCGCACGATGTTCATCGCCTGCTCGAAATCGCCGCGCGATCCGGTGCTGCGGCCGCCGTAGAACAGCTCCTCCGCCGCCGCGCCCGCCAGCGCGACCATGATCTGGCCTTCGAGGAATTCCGCCGTATACAGATAACGGTCCTGCTGCGGATTGTGGCGCACGTAGCCGAGCGCCTGCCCGCGCGGCGACAGCGCGACCGTCGAGACGCTGCCCGGACGCACGATCTCGGCCATGATCGCGTGGCCCAGCTCGTGGAGCGCCACCCGCTCCCGCTCCTCCTTCGTCGCCTCGCGGTCCGTCTTCTCGCCCATCATCACCTTGTCGATCGCCATCGTCAAATGATGCATCTCGATGAATTCGGATTCTTCGCGCATGGCGTAGATGGCCGCCTCGTTCAGGACGCTTTCGAGCTGGGCGCCCGAGAAGCCGAACGTCTCCTCGGCGACCTTGTCCAGGTCGGCCGTCTTGCCGAGCGGCTTGCCGGCGGCGTGGATCGACAGGATGTGCCGGCGTCCCTTCTTGTCCGGCAGATCGACCGCGATGTGCCGGTCGAACCGTCCCGGGCGCAGCAGCGCGCTGTCGAGCGTGTCCTTGCGGTTCGTCGCCGCGATGAGCAGGATGCGGGGGGATTCGTTCGTCTGGATGCCGTCCATCTCGGTCAGCAGCTGATTGAGCGTCTGGTCGTATTCGCGGTGCTGGCCGCCGTCACGCTTGCCGCCGATCACGTCGATCTCGTCGATGAAGATGACCGCGCTGTTCTTGCCCGTTTTCTGCGCCTTCTGGCGCGCTTCGCGGAACAGTTCGCGGATGCGGCTCGCGCCGACGCCGACGTACATCTCGACGAACTCGCTGCCCGATGCCGCGACGAACACGGAGTCCGTATGGTGGGCGGCCGCCTTCGCAAGCAGCGTCTTGCCGGTTCCAGGCGGTCCGGTGAGCAGGATGCCCTTCAGCGGGCGGATGCCGAAGCGCGCGATTTCGTCCGGCCGGATCAGAAATTCGAGCGCCTCCGTCAGCTCCTGCTTGGCACGCTCCTGGCCGCCGATCTCGTCGAACGAGAGCATCTGCGGCTTCTTCCTGCCGGCCTGCCTGCCGCTTCCGATCGCGGACAGCTGGCCGCGCGACCGGACGGCGAAGAGCAGGATGCCGAGGAAAGCCCCCGCCAGCACGACCGGCACGATGTTGACGCCGACGAAGTAGAGAAACAGCAGCAGCACCGGCGCGAAGCCGATCAGCATCTCCTTCCAGTACCTAAGCATTCGGCCACACCCCCAGCGCGGCGGGCTGGCGGGGAAGCACGACATACTTGACCGCGCCTTCCAGCTTCATCGTGATATAGACGTTCTGCTCGTCCATTTCGGTCTCCATGGCGAGTCCTGGATGGGCGGCCTCCAGCTCGCGCGCGGTTTCCGGAATGTCCGCGTACCGGCGGGTTTCCATCGCCTGCGCGATCGTGAAGAGCGCCGACGACCAGATGTCCTCGAGCTTCTCGTCCCGCTCCTGGCGGATGACCAGTTCGAGCTCGCGGCCGCCGAGCGAACCGCCGGCCTGTTCTCTTATATTCCGATAAATGTCGGCAAGTCCGACGCTTCCGTCCAGCTCAATCTCCACCCTCACCCGGTCTTCCGTCACGACCGGTTCGGACGCCGTTACGCCTTCGATGCCGGCGAACGTCACGGCCAGCGGTTGTTCGACGATGAAATGGCGGTATCCGTACCAACCGCCGAACAGCACGGCGCCGGACAGCAGCGCCGTCAGCAGCACGGGGACAATGCGTATCTGCGTCATCTGTGGTGCCTCCTTCCCATGCGATGCCGTATGCCTTAAAAGTATAGCATACGCGGGACACCGAATGGGCCGGCAATAACAGGCAGGGTCCGGACGAATCATGCAGGCGGAATAAAAAACGGACGATCGGGCGCAATCGACCGATCGTCCGGTACGGACACCGCCGCGATATGGCAAACCCGATCCGGCGCTTATCCGGACGGGCGCGCCGGCAGCCGGTACGTCTCGATCGGGCTGCCGTCGGCGAAATCGTAAAATCCGTAGAAATGACGCTTCACGTCATGTTCTTCAATGCTGTAGAAAACTTCCCAGATTCTGCGGCCGTCGGCGAACCCCGGCCGGATCCGGATGATCGACGCGTCGGGACGCTCGCGGAGCACATCCTCGTGGAGCCTGTCGGGATTGTAGGCTTCATCCGCGTCCGTCGTCTCGACGCGGTCCGCGAACGCCCAGACATACAGTCCGGCGCCGTCTTCCCGCTTGCCGCGCACGACCCAGACGGTCTCGTCCCAGACGAACTTGACCGCCGAATCGACCTCCGCAAGGCCGGCTTCCGCCTTCGCCCGCCGGATCGCCTCGCGCTCCTCCCGGGCGTAATCGCTTCGCGCCCACTGGAAATAGAGATTGAGCAGGAGCAGCACCAGTCCGATCGAGAGCAGGATGATGACGGCCCATCGCCCCGGCGTCATGAACCGGATATCGGACTGCCGGCGCCTCATGTCGCCGACTTCAACCTTTCGAAGCGGGCGGAAGCCTCCGCGGCGATCCGCTCCTCGTCCAGCCGCGTGCAGACGCGGTTCCGCACGACCTGCACGCCGTCGATCCAGACGTGCTTCACGTCGCGGCCGCTGCCCGCGTAGACGAGATGCGAGACGAGATCGGTGCGCGGATAATATTGCGGCTGGTCGATGTCGACCGCGATGATGTCCGCGCGCATGCCGGGTCTCAACATGCCGAACAGGTCCGCCTGCCAGATCGCCTTCGCCCCGTACGCCGTGCCGAGCTTGAGCGCTTCCCGGGCGGGGACGGCCGTCGGATCGCCGGAGACGCCCTTGTGGATGAGCGCCGCGAGGCGGATTTCGTCGAAGATGTCCAGATTGTTGTTGCTCGCCGCGCCGTCCGTGCCGAGCGACACGGTGACGCCCGCGCGGAGCATGTCCGGCACCCGCGCGACGCCGCTCGCGAGCTTCAGGTTGCTCGCCGGATTATGGGAGACGGCGACGCCCCGCTCGGCGAGCAGCGCGATCTCGTCGTCGTTCAGGTGGACGGCGTGCGCCACGAGCGTCGGCCGGCCGAACACGCCGAGCCGGTCGAGATGCTCCACGGGGCGAACGCCGTAGTCGCGCACGTTCTGCTCCACTTCGGCCGCCGTCTCCGACATGTGCGTATGCATCGGCAGATCGAGATCGTGCGCGGCCTGCACGAACCGCTCGATGAAGGCCGGCGGGCAGGTGTACGGCGCGTGGGGCGACATCATGACGCGGATGCGGCCGTCCGCCTTGCCGTTCCAATCCCGCGCGAACCGGATCGCGTCCTCGAGCTTGGCGCGCTGCTCCGCTTCGGAGCACAGGCCGATGACGCCGCGGGCAAGCACGGCCCGCAGCCCCGCCTGTTCGACGACCTGCGCGACTTCGCCCATGTGGTCGTACATGTCGACGAACGCGGTCGTGCCGCTCTTCAGCATCTCGACGGCAGCCAGGGCGGCCCCGGCGCGCACGTCGGCGGCCGTGAAGCGCGCTTCCAACGGCCAGATCTTGTTCTGCAGCCAATCCTGCAGCGCCATGTCGTCCGCGTACCCGCGCAGCAGCGTCATCGCCGCGTGGCCGTGCGTGTTGACCAGGCCCGGCATGAACAGCAGGCCGCCGCCGGCGATCCGCTCGGCGCCCTCGGCGAGCGCGCCGGGATGCTCTTCGGCAAGATAGACGATCCGGTTGCCTTCCACGACCAGATGGCCGTCTACGATCGGCCTCGCGTCATCCATCGTCAGAAATGTGCCGCCGTCAATCCACCATTTCGTCGTCGTCATCGTCATCCCTGTCCTTTGCCAGATAATAGGCGAGGCTGAGCAGTTCGGTCGTGAAATCGGCGTGATGCACCCGCACGGTCGGCGGCACCTTCAGGATCGCGGGCGCGAAGTTCAGGATGCCCTCGACGCGGGCTTCCGCCAGCTGGTCGGCCACCTTCTGCGCAGCCGCGGCCGGCACGGTGATGATGCCGATCCGGATCTGCAGCGCATCGACCGTCTCCTTCAGTTCCTCGAGCGGCTGCACCCGTATCGTGTTGATCTGCATGCCGATCTTGTCGGGACTGTTGTCGAACACCGCGACGATCTTCATGTTGTCCCGGCTGTAGCGGTTGTAGTTGCAGAGCGCCTGGCCGAGATTGCCCGCGCCGACCAGCGCGACGTTGATGTCCCGGTCCAGCTTCAGGATGTGCCGGATCTTGCCGATCAGATAGGAGACGTCGTAACCGATGCCCTTGCGGCCGAATTCGCCGAAATACGCGAGATCCTTGCGGATCTGCGCCGGGTTGAGGTCGAGCTTGCGGCCGAGCGCCTGCGACGAGACGGTCTGCACTTCGCTTCTCGACAGTTCGTTGAGCGCCTGAAGATAGAGCGGCAGTCTGCGCACGACCGCCTCGGAAATTTTCGCCTGCTGCTTCATTACGCGGATCCTCCCTGAGTCCCGGTTTCCCCGAGCCACTCCCGAATGCGCGGCACGATTCTCTCGATGTTCATCGTCTCGATCTTGGGTCCCGGAAGCGAGTACAGAAAGTATTTCCCGTAGCTGGTGTCGATGACCCTCGTATCGTACAGGATGACGATTCCCCTGTCCCGCGCCGTGCGCACAAGGCGGCCGAATCCCTGCTTGAAGCGGATGACCGCCTGCGGGATCGACAGCTTCATGAACGGATTCTTCTTCTCGGCCGCAAGCTGTTCCGATTTCGCCTCGAGCAGCGGATGGTTCGGCGGCGTGAACGGCAGCCGCACGATTGCAAGGCACGTCAGGGCCTCGCCCGGCAGGTCGACCCCTTCCCAGAAACTGCTCGTGCCGAGCAGCACCGAGGCCTGCTGCTGCCGGAACCGGCGGACGAGCTTCGTCCTGCCGCCGCCGTCGATCCCCTGGGCGATGACGGAGATGCCCGACTCGGCGAGCCGTTCCTTCAGCGGATCGTAGACCTGCTTCAGCATCCGGTAGGACGTGAACAGAACGAGCATCCGGCCCGACGTCTCGCGCGCGACGTCCGCCAGCGATTCGACGAGCGCGGCGAGGAACGCCGGATCGGCCGACGTTCCCTTGATCGGCGGCAGATTGCGCGGGATGACGACAAGCGCCTGGTCGCGGTAGTTGAACGGCGACGGAAGCTGCACGGTCGCGAGCCTCCCGTCCTCCTCGAATCCGGCCAGCCCGAGCTGCTCGGTCGCGTACTCGAACGACTTGTGCACGCTGAGCGTGGCCGACGTCAGGATGACGCTGCGCTTCGCGTCGAAGAAGTGCTGCTTGAGCAGAGCGCTCACGTCGGCCGGCACGGCGTACAGATGCACCGAGCGGGTCTTGTAGAACGCGCTCGCCTCGATCCAGTAGACGATTCCCGCGTCGTCCAGCCTGACGAAGCCGCGCAGTTCATCGCGGACGCGCGCCAGGTCCTTTACCCGGCCCGCGACGTCGACGGCGGCCGCCTCGACCGCGGCGTCGTCGCAATGCTCCTTGATCTCCGCGAGCAGCCGTTCGTACGCGCGGACGATCTCGTTCAGGGAGGCGAATACGTTCGCCTCGGCCGTCCGCACCGCCTCCCACTCGGACGGCGGCCGATCGGGCCTGAGGCGCAGGACGCCCTGCCCGCCGTCGGCGTCGGCCTGCGGCTGCGCCAGCCGGTACAGGAGCTCGAACAGCTCGTCCCAATGGATGCGCAGCTCGCCGAACGCCGGAACCGTTCCGTCGATCGTCTCGATCCATCCTTCCGCCCGGGCGTGGCCGGAGTCCGCGAGCTTCTGCCTGAGCTGGAAGATCAGTCCCGTGCGGGCGTCCTTGCACAGCCGCGTCAACGGATGCATGCCGCTGCCGTAGGCGAGCTGCATGCCGAGATGCTTGCCGGCGGCTTCCTCGAGATGATGGGCCTCGTCGACAATGAGGTGGTCGTAGGCGGGCAGCAGCCGGTATTCGGCGCGAATGTCGGTGAACAGCAGCGAGTGGTTCGTGATGACAAGATCCGCGTGAACCGCTTCCTGTTTCGCCCGATGATAGAAGCAGTGCTTGAACCAGGGGCAGGAACGGTTGAGGCACGAATCGGCGTCGCTGGCGACGGTCTGCCAGTATTCGGCGCCGCGGCCGCCGAGGTTCAGCTCCTCCTGGTCGCCGTGCTCCGTCTCGCCGAGCCAGACGAGCATCTGAGCGGTCGTCAACCGGTCTTCGGCGGGCGCGATATAGTCGCGCGCAGCGACCTTGCCCTCGAATTTCCGCAGACACAGATAGTTGGCCCTGCCCTTGAACACGGATGCCTTGAACGGCAGCGGCAGCACCTTCGCGAGCAGCGGCACGTCCCGCTCGCGGATCTGCTCCTGCAGGTTGATCGTATGGGTGCTCACGACTATTTTCTCGTCGTGGCGGATACCATAATAGAGCGCGGGAATGAGATAGCCGAGCGATTTGCCCGTGCCGGTGCCGGCCTCGATCATCAGATGGCGGCCGGATTCCAGCGCGTCGTGCACCTCGCGGAACATGCGCACCTGCGACTCGCGCGCCTCGTATCCGGGCACATGCTCCTTCAGCCTTTCAAGCGTTTCTTCCAGAAAGGTCTCAAAATCCGTCTCCCGCAGCCGCTCGGCCGAGTCCGGGTCATCCAGGCGCGGCGGCTCCTCGTCCGTCCATTCGCCGACGCGGAGGGCGAACTGGCGATGATAACGATAGCCTTCCGGTTCGACGGCGGCCGCGCGCTGCCGACGTTCCAGCGCGTCGTGGATGATCCAGCCGAGATCGTCGCCGGGGTCGAACTGGGCGGCCATCCGCTCCAGCGTCAGAAGCGGCAGATTGCGCAGCTTCCCGACGCAGGCCCGGAACAGGAGCGCCGTCGCCATTGCGTCGCTGTCCGCCTGGTGATGGCGCTCGTGCTCGATGCCGAACGCCTCGGACAACGCGCCGAGCTGATAGGACGGCTGGGTCGGGAACAGGATGCGCAGCAACTGCAACGTGTCCAGCACCCGGCCCGTGAACGGCATGTAGCCGCAGCGGTCGAGCGCGTGGTTGAGGAAGCCGACGTCGAATCCGGCGTTGTGCGCCACCAGCACGGCGTCATTCAACAACGGAATGACTTCGAGCAGCACATCCTCCGGTTCGGGCGCGCCCTTCACGTCTTCATCCGTTATCCCCGAAAGCTCGGTGATAAATGCGGGGACCGGGACTCTCGGACGCACATAGGATGCGTAGTTCCCGGTCACGCCGCATTCTTCATCGAGCAGCACGATGCCGATTTGGATGATGTCGTCTTCATCGCTATGATTGCCGGTCGTTTCCAGATCAAGGACAGCGAATTTCATCCGGTACGTTTCTCCTCACATGCTTACGTGCAGCCGAACGCGGAGTCTCCGAAATGCAGCGTCAGGGGACCGGCGTTCGCCATGCAGTTCGCCAGGTTGCGCGCGGCGCCGGTGAAAGCGGGATCCGCTTCGCAGGCCAGCCTGAAATAATGCGCCGCCTGCTCGAGATTCGCCGTGACGGCCTGGATGCAGCCGAGCGCGTTGAATCCGAGCGCCTTCAACTTCGGCAGTTGCGCCGTGCGGACGATAAACAGGAAATGACGCTCCGCGTCTTCCCATTCCTCGAGACGCATGTGCGACATTGCCAGGAACATGCGCGCCGCGAGCGATTCGGGCCGGAGCTCGACCGCGCGGCGGAACGCCGCCGCCGCTTCGCGGTACATGGCGAGATCATAATAACCCTGGCCCGCGATCAACTGGCGTCTGGCCTCGTCCAATGCGCCGTGTCCGGCCGCGGCATGGGCGGACAAACCGGCCGGGGCGTTCGCCAGCGCGGACGCCGTCTCTGTCTCGCCCTCCCGTTCCGCACAAGGCAAGGCCGTGTCGGCGGGCTTCGCTGCTTCCTCCCCCGCGGCTTCCGACGACACCATCCCGCGCAGCGTTGCCAGCTTCTCTTCCATCCGCAGCCAGCCGTCGACGATCGCGTCGCTCAGCCTCTGGATCCGGCGCAGTTCCGCTTCGATCGCGGCTTTCTGCGCCGCGTCCGCGGCGGGATAACGGGCGATCATCTCGTCGAGCATGCCGTCCGCGACGATGAACCATTGACTGACCATCCGTGCCGCCCCCTTCGCCGTGGGCTTCCGGCCACGAACGCCGGGCCGGTATGCTCATTCTGCTCCGGAGCGAGGGGGGACTATACCGCGGTCGCCGCGTCACATCCCGCAATCCGAGCCGGAATGCGGGCGGACTGGCGGATTACAGGATCGTCGCGTGTTCTTCCTTGCCCGCGAGTCCGGCTTGCCGGTTGTTCTCGTCCATCAGCACGATGCGCGGCCGATGTCGGCGGGCTTCGTCTTCGGTCATCAGCGCGTACGAGATGATGATGACCTTGTCGCCGGGCTGGGCGTGGCGGGCGGCGGCGCCGTTCAGGCAGATGACGCCGGAACCGCGCGGGCCGGGAATGACGTACGTCTCCAGCCGGGCGCCGTTATTAATGTTGACGACCTGCACTTTCTCGTTCTCCCACAGGTCGGCGGCTTCCATTAATTCCACGTCGATTGTGATGCTGCCCACATAGTTCAGGTTGGCTTCCGTCACGGTCGCGCGATGGATTTTCGATTTCATCATGTTCCGCATCATCGGTTCCTCACTCCTTTCCGACGCCGGTCAGCATGAGCAGCCGGTTGTCGATGAGCCGCGTCCGGCCGAACTTGACGGCCAGCGCCGCGATGAACCGGCTGCCCGGCGGCATCCGTTCGAACGGAACGTCCGCCGGAGGCTCAAGGTCCGGCCAGGTCAGCACTTCCGCATAGTCGATCTCGGCGAGCGGCGCCCGCCGGATATGTTCGCGCATCGCCGCTTCCAGCTTCGCCGGCGTCATGCCGGGCTCGGCGAGCTTCGCTTCGGCCAGCTTCAGCGTCTCGTGGAGGATGACGGCCTGCCGGCGTTCTTCCGCGCCCAGATAGACGTTCCGCGAGCTCATCGCCAGACCGTCCGGCTCCCGCACCGTCTCGCACGGCACGATGCGAACCGGGAAGTTCAGGTCCTCGACCATCCGCTCGATGACGGCGACCTGCTGCGCGTCCTTCAGGCCGAAATAGGCGTTGTCCGGCATGACGATATGAAACAGCTTGCTCACGACGGTGCCGACGCCGTCGAAATGGCCGGGCCGCGACGCGCCGCACAGCCGGTCCGTCAGGCCGGAGACGATGACGCGCGTCGCCGTCGGCCGGGGATACATCTCGGCGACGGACGGCATGAACATCAGCCCGGCCCCCGCCGACTCCGCCACCCGCCTGTCCCGTTCGGGATCGCGCGGGTACCGTTCGAAATCTTCGTTCGGGCCGAACTGCAGCGGATTGACGAAGACGCTGACGACGGTCAGTCCGTTCTCCGCCGCCGAGCGGCGGATCAGGCTGGCGTGCCCTTCGTGCAGATACCCCATCGTCGGCACGAAGCCGACCGTTCCGCCGGGGTTCTCCCGGCGCCATCCGGCGATGGCGGCGCGAAGTTCGGCGATCGTCTCAATGACCCGCATCCCGCTTCGCCTCCCCGCCGCCGTACAGTTGCGCCGACAGTTCCGGACCGCCCGGAAAACCGTGCTGCGGACCGGGGAACGTTCTCGCCTTCACATCGCGCACATACGCGGCGATCGCTTCGCGGATGACGGTTCCGACGTCGGCGTAGGTTTTGACGAATTTCTTGCTCCGATAAGGAGACGCGTATTGGATCATGTCGTGGAAGACGAGCACCTGGCCGTCGCAGCCCGCACCGGCGCCGATGCCGATCGTCGGGATCGAAAGCGCGCGCGTCACCGCCTCCGCCGCGTCGTTCGTCACCAGCTCGAGCACGATGGCGAACGCGCCGGCCTGCTCGAGCGATTTCGCGTCGTCGACGAGCCGGCGGACATCCTCCTCCAGCTTGCCCTGCACCTTGTATCCGCCGACCTGATGGATCGATTGCGGCAGCAGCCCGACATGGCCCATGACGGGGATGCCGGCCGCCGTCAGGGCGGCCACTTCGTCGGCGATGTCCGCGCCGCCTTCCAGCTTGACCGCCTGCACGCCGGTTTCCTGCATCAGTCTGCCCGCGTTGCGGAGCGTCGACTCCCTGCCGAGCCGGTACGTCATGAACGGCATGTCCGCCACGATGAACGTATCGGGCGCGCCGCGCCGGACGGCCCGGGCGTGGTGAATGATGTCTTCCAGCGTCACCGGAATGGTCGTGTCGTAGCCCAGGACGACATTGCCGAGCGAATCGCCGACGAGGATCGCGTCGATGCCCGCCTCCTCGGCAAGCCGCGCCGACGGATAGTCGTACGCGGTCACCACGGAGATCGGGATGCCGTCCCGTTTCATTTTCATCCATTTCGTTACGGTAAGTGCCTGCATGCGCAAGGTCCCTCCCTTTCCCGTCGGACGTTCCGATGCGGGCGGCGCCTTTTTCTCCGGAAAAAGCAAAAAACCTCCCGGCGTCCTGGCCGCAGGTTCTTCCGCATGACAATAGGAAACATCACGGTCAAGCGTGCTTCCATCTGTCTCGGTCCTGACGGCTCAGAGCAGAATGCGCCAACCCGGATGAACGTTCCGCGCGTATGAATGAAGTTCATTATTCCATGAAGCCGAGTGCGATTCGCGCGATTCCCGCGATACCGCCTCTTGCCGACAGTATAGCACGCCGGGGCCCGAAAAGAAAGCGGCGGACGTTCGGGACGCCCGCCGCCGCGGCGTGTTACGCGAACTCCGCCGAGATGATCTCGCGCACCGTTCCGTCCGCCGTCCGGACGCGCAGCGCGCCGCTCGAAGCCAGTCCGAGCGGGACCCCTTCGACCGTTCCCTGCGGCGTCTTCAGCTCGGCGGGGCGGCCGAGCGAGACCGACGACGCTTCCCATAGCAGCCGGATCGGCTCGAATCCTTCCTCGCGATACAGATCGTACAGCTCTTCGAGCGACTCGAGGAACAGCGCCGCCGTCTCCGTCCTGTCGAACGGTCGGCCGGCCGCCATCCGCAGCGAGACGGCCTTCTCCCGAAGCTCGGGAGGGTAATCCACCGGCCCGAGATTGACGCTGATGCCGATGCCGGCGACGACATGGCGCAGCCGCTCCTCCTCCGCGCTCGATTCGAGCAGGATGCCGCTGATCTTCCGGCCGCCCACGAGCAGATCGTTCGGCCATTTGATGCCGATGTCGAGGCCGGTCTGCCGGCGCAGCGAGCGGCAGAGCGCGACGGCGATGAGCAGCGTCAGCTGCGGCGTGCAGAAGACCGGAACCTCCGGACGGAGCACGAGGCTCATCCAGAGCCCCTTGCCCTTCGGCGACAGCCAGCTCCGCCCCATCCTGCCCCGGCCGCTTGTCTGCAGTTCGGCGACGACGAGCGTCCCTTCGGGCGCCCCTTCCTCGGCGAGCCGCTTCGCCACATCCTGGGTCGAGCCGACCTCGTCGAACAGGTGCAGCGTCCGGCCGAACGTCTTCGTCCCGAGACGCGCCGCCAGCCCGGTCGCGGTGAGCCGGTCCGGCGCGCCGGCCAGCCGGTATCCCCGGTTGCGGCACGCTTCGATTGTGTAGCCTTCCTCTTCCAGCTTGCGGATATGTTTCCATACCGCCGTCCGGCTGATGCCGAGCCGGCGGCTCGCTTCTTCGCCCGAGATGAATTCGCCCTCGCGCCCGGCGAGCATTTCCAGCAGTCGTTCCCTCATCGGCCGTCCCTTCCGTCCGGTTCGTCGTTCAGCATCTCCAGCGCCCGCTCGAGCAGCGCGCGGCGCTCGTTGGGCAGGCGGCCGGCGGCGGTCTCCAGCAGCAGCCGGTCCATCGTCCGTCTGATCCACGGGCCGCCCCTCCTGCCGGCCGCCTTCGTCAGCGTCGACCCGTCGATTGCCAGCTCCCTCGCCGTGAAGACCGGAATGTCCGCGAACCAGGCCGACCAGCGATCGAGCACGGCGGCGGGAACGGGGCAAACGCCGGGACAGGCGCGCATGACGGCGAGCCAGTCGGCCGTCGCCTGGCGCCCGTGAGCGAGCGCCATCCCGGTCCACGCCTCGCGCGTGTCCGGCGCGTTCGCCGCCGCGGCGTGCAGCTCGAGCGGCGCGAAAATGCCGCGCAGCCGATGCTTGCCGAACGCGAAGCCCGCCATCCAGCGGCGCGCGGCTTCGGGCGGCACGTTCGACGCCGCAAGAAGCGCGATCCAGCGCAGATCGCCCGGCTCCAGCCCGGACAGGCGCGGCTTGTCCGCGCAAGCCGGTCGGCCGGGCGCGTCCAGCGGCGTCTTCGTCTCGCGCCACAGCCCGGAGCGCAGGAACAGGGCGACCGCCCGGTCCGGGCCGGAGCCCCGGATCATCTTGTCCAGTTCGGCGCCGACCCGTTCGAGCGCAATGTGGCGCAGCAGACCGGCGTTCCGCCGCAGCGCGCGCCAGGTCGACGGCGCGATGCGAAAGCCGAGCTCCGCCGCGAACCGGACGGCCCGGACCATGCGCAGCGCGTCTTCGCGGAACCGCTCCTCCGGACGGCCGACGCAACGGATGACGCCGCGCGCAAGATCGGCCTTCCCGCCGAACGGATCGACGATCCGGCCGTCCACATCCATCGCCATCGCGTTGACCGTGAAATCCCGCCGCGCCAGATCGGTCTCGATGTCGTCGACGAACGCGACATCCGACGGCCTGCGATGGTCGTCGTAGCCCGATTCCGTGCGAAAGGTCGTCACTTCGTACATCCGGCCGTCCATGAACACGGTGACCGTTCCGTGCTTGAGGCCGGTCGGGGCATGATTCGGAAAAAGCGCCATCACCGCGTCCGGCCGCGCGGACGTCGCAATGTCCACATCGCCCAGCGGCCGGCCGAGCAGGGCGTCACGGACGCATCCGCCGACGAAGTACGCCCTGTGGCCGGCTTCGGCCAGGCGCGCAAGCACCGGCAGCGCTTCCAGCAGCTTCGCGTCCATGGCGGCGAATCACCTCTTCGCCTTACTCGCACACCGGGATCGGAATATCGGCCTCGATGCCGAGCACGCGGTAATAGATGCGCTCGTATTCCGCCGTGATCCGGTCGTTGCAGAAGATCGTGCGGGCGCGCTCGAGGCACGCCTCGCGGAACCGGGCGTACATCGCGTCATCCCCGAGCAGCCGGATTGCGTATTCGGCCATCCGCTCCGTATCGCCGACCGGCGCCAGGAAGCCCGTCGATCCGTGCGCGACCAGCTCCGGAATGCCGCCGGCCAGCGAGCCGATCGTCGGCACGCCGCACGCCATCGCCTCGAGCGCGACGAGGCCGAAGCTTTCCTTCTCCGACGGCAAAAGCAGAAGATCCGCGACGGAGATGACCTGCGCCACGTCGTCCTGCTTGCCGAGGAACGTGACGCGGTCGGACAGGCCCAGCGACTCGACCTGCCACTGCACCTTGGAGAGCTCCGGACCTTCGCCGACGAGCAGCAGGCGCGCGGGCATCTTCGCGCTCACCCGCGCGAAGATGTCGACGACGTCGCCGACCCGCTTGACCGGCCGGAAGTTCGAAATATGCATCAGCACCTTCTCGCCCGGCGCCGCGTATTCGGCGCGCAGATTCCGGCATTCCCGCGGATAGTAGACGCGCTTGTCGACGAAGTTGTACGTCAGCTCGATCGGCGTCTCGATGTCGAGCCGCTCCCGCGTCTCCCGGATCAGGTCGCGCGAGACGGCCGTCACGGCATCGCTCTGGTGGATCGCGAGCCGGATCAGATCGCGCAGCGACTCGTCCTGGGCGAGCACCGTGATGTCGGTGCCGTGCAGCGTCGTCACCGTCTTGATGCCGCCGCCCAGCATCTGCTTCGCGAGATACGCGCAGATCGCGTGCGGCACCGCGTAGTGGACGTGCAGCAGATCGAGCTTCTGCATCCGCGCGACCTGCGCCATCTTGCTGGCCAGCGACAGATCGTACGGCGGATAGCGGAACACATAGTAATTGTTCACTTCGACTTCATGGTAGAAGATGTTCCGCTGGAACTTTCCGAGCCGGAACGGAATGCTGTGCGTGATGAAATGGATCTCGTGCCCCTTCTCGGCGAGCAGCTTCCCCAGCTCGGTCGCGACGACGCCGGAACCGCCGAGCGTCGGGTAACAGGTGATGCCGATTCTGAGCGGTCTGACCATGGATGCGCCTCCTCTCGCCTCACGGAGCGTTCAGAACAGCCTCACTTCGACGGGACGCTTCGCCGCGAAGCCTTCGGCATGCGACCACCCGCGCTGGCCGCCGAGCAGCCGGTCGCGGGCTTCCACGTTCTCGACGTAACGCTGGTTGAGCGGCGTCGCCACCGTGTCAGGACCCGGCTCGAACTGCGACCGATAGGCCGACAGCGCGCGGCGCTTCGCCTCGTACCAATCCGATACGTTGACGACCAGATCGACTTCCGCGACATCATTGATATAGTAGAAAAAAATCTGCTCCACCTGCACCGGTTCCAGCTCGGGCATGTACCGGCGCAGCTTCGCGTTGAAAACCGCCTCCTCCACGAGCCGGCTCGCGGCGTTGTGGTCGGGATGGCGGTCGTTCCAGTACGGCGCGAACACGATCCGGGGGCGGAGCTTCCGGATTTCGCGAACGATGGCCGCGATCTGATCCGGCGACCCCGTGAGCCCGCGGTCGGGCAATCCGAGGCAGGAGCGGTAGACAATCCCCATCGCTTCGGAAGCTTCCGCGGCCTCCCGCTGCCGCAGCTCGACCGTCCCGTTCGACGACATCTCCGCACGGGTCAGATCACATACGCCAAACCGGACGCCGGCCTGCGCGTGCTTGGCGATCGTCGCGGCCATGCCGATCTCGACGTCGTCCGGATGGGCGCCGAACGCCAGCATGTCAACCCGGTCGGTCATGGCTGCCAATCCTCCGGCTTGTACTTGTGGACCAGCTCCCGCCACGCGAACTCGCCGCGCTCGAGCGCCTTGACGAGCAGCTCGGCCGTGGCGATGTTCGTCGCGACCGGGATGCCGTACACGTCGCAGAGGCGCAGCAGCGCGTTGATGTCCGGCTCGTGGGGTTGCGCCATCAGCGGATCGCGCAGGAAGATGATGAGATCCATCACATTCTCCGCCACCAGCGCGCCGATCTGCTGGTCGCCGCCGAGCGGGCCCGACATGAACCGGTGCACGGTGAGACCGGTCTGCTCCATGATCCGCTTGCCGGTCGTGCCGGTGGCGTACAGGTCGTGATGGCGGAATACATGTTCGTAGGCAATGACAAAATTGACCATTTCGTCCTTCTTCCGGTCATGCGCGATGAACGCGACATGCATCCGTGCCGTCATGGGCGATTCTCCTCTCCGCCGTCCAGCAAATGCTCGAATCCGTAGACGAGGCCGGTGTACGTCATCACCTTCTGAACGGCGGTCTTGACGCCCGGCATGTAGCCGGCGCGGTCATACGAATCGTGCCGGATGCGCAGCGTCTGGCCGAACGCGCCGAAGATCACTTCCTGCTGGGCGAAGATGCCGGGCAGCCGGACGCTGTGGATGCGGAAGCCGTTGTAGTAGCCGCCGCGCGATCCCTGCAGCTTCTCTTCCTCGTCGGGATGCCCCTGCCTCAGCTCGCCGCGCACGGCGGAGACCAGTTCCGCCGTCTTGATCGAGGTGCCGGATGGCGCGTCGAGCTTCCGGTCCCCGTGATACTCGATGATCTCGAGGTGCGGGAAATAGCGCGCCGCCTCCGCCGCGAACTTCATCATCAGGATCGCCCCGATCGAGAAATTGGGCGCGATCAGGCCGCCGATCCCGCGGCTCCTGCACAGCTTGTCCAATTCGTCGATTTGCTCCGGCGTAAAGCCTGTCGTGCCGACGACCGGCCGCACGCCGTATGTAATCGCCGTCTTCGTATTGTCGTATGCCGAATGCGGCACCGTGAAATCCACGAGCACATCGACGGCGCCGCCGCGCAGCGCCGCCTCCAGGTCGTCCGTGATCGTGACGCCGCAGGCGGGCAGACCGGCCGCGACGCCCGCATCCCGGCCGGCCGTCGAGCGGCCGACGGCGGCCGCCAGCTCGAACGACGGCTCCTCCAATACCATCTTGACCACTTCGCGGCCCATCTTGCCGCTTGCGCCCGCAACCGCGACGCGGATCTTGTCCGTCATCCGTTCCATCTCCCGTTCCTTGTCATGAATGTTATAATGATTAGTGCGTATTCCGCCTTTGCGTTCTCCGATGCCGACGGCGGTAGTCGGCGAACAGACGCTTCGCCTCGCCGTGCGCCGGATTCAGCCTGAGCGCTTCCCTTGCCGCCCGGGCGGCCTCGTCGAAACGGCCGAGCGCTCCGTGCGCCGCCGCCATGAGCAGCCATGCTTCGTCGAGAAGCGGATCCATCTCGAGCGCCGCCTTCAGACTTTCGATCACGGACTCGTAATCGGGATCGGCCGAAGCGAGCTCGCTCTTCGCTTCTTCGGCGGCGATGCGCGCCCGGATCGACGCGAGATGATACCGGTAATCCTCCTGCTCCGGCGCGAGGCGCACCGCTTCCGCCGCATGCCGGAGCGCCTTCGGCCACTGGGCGCTGCGCATGCAGGTGATCGAGCACTTGTGGTGATAGGCGGGGTTGTCGGGCTCGGCCGCGATGGCCAGCTCGAACGCCCGGATCGCCTGCTCGTAGTCGCCCGACAGAATCGAGGCGTACGCCTGTCTGACATGTTCTTCCCCGGCCATCTTTCACGCCCCCTTGCGCGTCTGCTTATCGATCAGCATATGCGCAAGGCGGGCGCCGGGTATGGGCCGGACCGGCGCGCGGACGGGCCGCGGCTACTCGGCCGGCTGTTCGATACGCGTCCAGCGGTCCCTGTCGCGCGTCGTGAATTTCGCCATCACCTTGTCGTGCGCTTCCGTCAGGTCGATCCCGAGCGAATTGGCAAAGCAGATCAGGATGAAGAGCAGATCCCCGAGCTCCATCTCGATGGATCCTTCCGGTTCGTCGGGCTTCTTCGGTTTCGGCCCGTACTGGTGGATCACCTCGCGCGCGAGCTCGCCCGCTTCCTCGGTGAGCCGGGCCATCAGGGCGAGCGGGCTGAAATACCCTTCCTTGAACTGCGAGATGTAAGCGTCGACTTCCCGCTGCATTTCGGCCAGCGTTTTGCCCAACACTAAACACGATCCTTTCCATGTCCTTCGGTTCTTACCTTATGTTAGCGCAAAGCGCAGGGGAACACAATGCTTGCGGAGACGCGCGGACGGACGTGAAGGAGGTTGAGACGAATGTCGGGAAAGGCGGCCGGCGGGCTGCGCGTTCTCGTCCCGGTGGCGGCGGGGACGGCGGTCTATGCGTTCGGCCTTCATTATTTTGTCCTGCCCAACACGCTGATGGAAGGCGGCGTTACGGGCATCGGTCTTTTGTTGTATTACATATTCGGATGGCCGCTTTCCGCGACGACCCTGCTGCTCAACGTGCCGCTTTTTCTGGCGGGTTGGAAGCTGCTCGGGCGGCAATCGATGGCGATGACGCTGTACGGAACCCTGTGTCTGATCATCTCGCTGTGGATCATGGAACGCGCGGTCGAAGACGGTTTTATCGTGCCGCTCGCCGGCCGGGGCGATCTGATCCTGCCCGCCCTCTATGCCGGGGTGACGCTCGGCGCCGGCCTCGGCATCGTCTTCCGCTTCGGCGCGACGACCGGCGGCATGGACATCGCCGCCCGCATTCTCGTGCGGAAATACGGCTGGAGCATGGGGCGGACGATCCTCGGCATCGATGCCGCCGTCATCGGCGCATCGCTGTTCTTCGTGCCGGTCGAGCGCGTGCTCTATACGCTGGTCGTCGTGTTCATCACGTCCAAAGTCGTCGATTTCGTGCAGGAAGGCGCATACGCCGGCAAGGCGTTCATGATCATCACGGATCACGGCGAGGCGATCGCCGATGCCGTCACGAAGAAGCTCGACCGGAGCGTGACGGTCCTGCCGGCGAAGGGCGGCTATTCGGGCGCGCCCAAGCAGGTCGTCTACTGCATCGTCGGCCGGTCGGAAGCCCGGGCGCTGCGCGAGCTCGTGCACGCGATCGATCCGAAGGCGTTCTTCGCGATCAGCGACGCCCACGACGTCGTCGGGGAAGGGTTCCTCGAGAAATAACGAGGCGCCCGCGCGTCAATGCGGGCGCCTGACGGACGTGATGCCCCATCGGTCTTGCCGGTATTTGCGGTATCCCGCATAGCCGAGGGCGGCGCACAAAATGGCGGAAAGCGCCGCGATCCAGGCCGGCGACGGATCGTCGGCCGGCCGCGCGGAAGACCGGACCGCCTCCGGACCGAACAGTTCCTCCGCCGCCCGTCCGATGGCGTCGAACGATTCCTCGATCCAGACCCGGTTCGCTTCGCCCGTTTCCGCCGCCGCCCCCAGCAGCTTCTCGGCATACCGGATCCGTTCCCCGAGCCGCATGACGGCCGGCAGCGGACGGTTGAGCGCGGCCGCCGCCTCCAGCCGCTCCACCCGCTCCTTCATGAGCCGGAGCGAAACGGCGGCCGCTTCGGCGCCTTCCCTGCCGCCTCGCTGCCAGCCGCGGCGCATCCGGTCGAGATCGTCGCCGATGAGCCGCCCGTACCCGAGCCAGAGCGACTCGCGGCCCGGAGCCAGCGCGTCGACGGCCAGGAGCAGCCTGGACGCCTCTTCCCGCCACGCGGAAACATCGCGTTCCCGTACAAGCGCCTTGCGCGCGGCGGCAATCGTTGCGTCGATCCGGCTCCACCCGGCCGGCTCGCCGATCGCCCGAAGTTCGGGCGATTCGGCCGCGTCTTCTATCCTGAGCAGACTGGCGTAGGCCAGCTGCCGGTTCCCCTCCACGGCTGCGAGGTAGAAGCTTCGGGTCAGAAGCTCGAGACGGTCCAGCCGGTCTTCGGCCGCCGCCGGCGCCTCCGCGCAGATCGGCAATCCGCCGGCCGTCAACATGATCGCAATCGCCAGCAGCACCTTCAGGCGAACGGACATGGACAATCCCTCCCGACATCATTGTATGGGCGGAATGTCCGTTTCAGAACCCGCGGCCGCATCCCGGCGTCCCGGGGCCGTTCACGCTCCGGTTTCCCCGGCCGGCCGCAGCCGGAGCGCAGCCAACGCCGCGAGGTAGCTGGCCGCCGACAGCGCGAAGGTAAACGGGGCGATGACCGGCAGGTCGTCTTCCAGCACCGTCGGCAGCCACGGATAAATGCCGACGCCGTAATCCATCGAGTCGTTCAGCAGCATCCAGGCGAGCGCGAGCAAAGCCGCGATCCGCCCGAACCGCATGAACCGCGCGTAGAGCAGCCCTTCGACGGCCATTGCCGCATGCGACGCGATGAGCATCCAGTTCTGCCAGTCGAGCGGGTCGCCCTGCAACCCTTGCGCGGCGTTCATGACGACCGCCCAGATGCCGTATTTCACGAGCGTCAGGACGGCAAGCGCTTCCACCGCGATCCGGAAGACCCGATACGCGCCGTTTTCCCTCGCCGGCCGCGCCAGCACAAGCAGCAGCCAGTTCGTGAAGAACAGGCTTGCCGTCGGGCTGTCCGGGACGAACACGATGCGCCAGAGCGGATGATGGTCCAGCGTCCAGCGGAGCTGCGAACCGTACCAGACATAGCCGTATGCCGTGCCGAGCCCGTTGCAGACAAACAGCAGCCAGAGCAGCCGGCGATCGAGCAGGAATGCGCGGCTGGTAAACCATGAGAACGACATGCACGCCCCTCCTTCTCCCAATATGTTCCCGCATCAAATAAAAACCTGATCGCCGGATGGCGACCAGGTTTGCTGATGTCCGCGGCCTGAAGTCCCGGGCGGGCCGGCCGCGGATTCCGGACTGTAACCGTTATTGCGCCGCTTTCTGCTTCGCGAGCCATTCCGCGATCTGATCGATCTCTTCGGCGCTGAGCACATTGGCGAATGCGGGCATCATCGTGCCCTTGCCGTTTGCGACGATATCGGCCAGCTCTTCCTTCGAATACTTGTCGCCGACGCCGGCCAGCGGCGGGATCGAGGCTTGCCCCTGATAATCCGAGCCGTGGCAAGAGAGGCAGTTCGCCTGGATGACCGACGTGATGCTGTCGTTCGCATCGACGACGGCGACCTTCTTCTCTTCGCGCTTGACGGGATTCGGACGCTCTTCCCCGCGCTCCGCCGCGCGGCGCGCCTCCTCTTCGCGCTGGATATGCTCCGGCACGATGCCGTTCACTTCAAGCTGATGCTGATAGTGGTCCCATGCGACATAGGTCAGGTAGACGCAGGAAATCAGCGACAGGAACATCAGCGTCGAAGCGATCGGTCGCTTGTAGAAGCGGCGCTCCTTGCCCCGGTCGAGGAACGGCGCGAGCAGCAGGGCGCCGAACATGATCGCGGGCACGCCGACCGTGCCGAGCACGACATAGTCGCCGGATACATACGGCAGTTTCAGGAACTGGTACAGGAACAGGAAGTACCAGTCCGGCATCGGAATGAACGATGTATTGGTCGGATCGGCCGGATAGCCGAGCGGCGCCGGATGGGAAATCGTCAGGACGAGAAAACCGACCAGCACGACGACGCCGACCATCCATTCCTTGAGCAGAAAGTTCGGAATGAACGCTTCCGACTTGCCTGGGAACGCCGAGTAATCGGGCGGTATGTTCGGCCTTCTCCCGGACTTGCGGACCCGGGAGTCGCCGACGTATACCACTTTCTCCTGGCTGTCCTTGGAGTGATGGGCCATCGGTGAAATCTCCCTTCAATTATAGTGGTCCGGAGATGCCTTGTCTGCGGATCATGATGAAGTGAACCGCAAGGAGCGTAAGCAGCGCGCCGGGCAGGAAGAAGACGTGGATCGCGAAGAACCGCGTCAGCGTCTGCGCCCCGACGATATCGCCGCCCTTGAGCAGTTCGGCAATGTACGGTCCGACGTACGGAACCGATTCGGCGATCCGGATGCCGACCATCGTCGCGAAGTAAGCCTTGTTGTCCCACGGCAGCAGATAGCCGGTGAACCCGAGGCCGAGCATGACGAAGAAGATGAGCATGCCGACGACCCAGTTCATTTCGCGCGGCGCCTTGTAGGCGCCGGTGAAGAAGACGCGAAGCGTGTGCAGGAACATCATGACGATGACCAGGCTCGCGCCCCAGTGGTGCATGCCGCGCACGATCGCGCCGAACGCGACCTTGTGCTGCAGATAGTCGACACTCGCATAAGCATTGATGATGTCCGGCACATAGTACATCGTCAGGAACATGCCGGACAGAATCTGGATGACCGTGATGAAAAACGTCAGGCCGCCGAAACAATATACGAAGGCGGAGAAGTGATGCGCCGGGTTGACATGTTCGGGTACCTCGTGGTCCGCGACGTCTCTCCACATCGGCGTGATGTCCAGACGCTCGTCAATCCAGTTGTAGATTGCTTTAAACATCGGATATTACGCCTCCCAATCAGACTCGCGTGTTCGCTTTGACCGGTCCGAGGTACACCCAGCCGTCTCTCACTTCCACTTCGTATTCGTCAAGCGGCGCGGGAGCCACTTTCAGGTTCTTGCCGTCAATCGAATATTTCGCCTCGTGGCACGGACAGAAATACTGATTGTCGTTCTGGCTGTTCCAGTTGACCGTGCATCCGAGGTGTTTGCAAATCGGCGACAGCGCGAAAATAACGCCGTTCTGATCGCGCGCGATCCACGCGGTTCTTACGGGGTCGCTCTCGTACCAGCCGTCCACCTGGTGGATCTGGTACTTGAACTCCTTCGGTTCGCTCGTAATCGCGCTTTCCTCGGCAACTTTGACGAACGTGCCGCCCGTCTTCTTCTGCAGAATCGGGTCGACCGCAAAGCGGATCATCGGCAGCACGACACCGCCGGCCATGAACGCACCCGCACCGCCGAGCGTATACGACAAAAATTGGCGCCGGGACATCGTTTTTCTCTTCACGGACGAGTGTGACTGCTCATGCTGCTCGTGGTTGCTCATCTCCTGCTCTACCCCCTTTGCCAACCGATATGCGGGTCTTGTCATGCCGTGAACTACCATGACGAACCAAACCATAACCTATAATAGCCCAGGCCATTTTGAGCGTCAAGAACGCTGGATTGAAAATGAAACCGCGTTGAAAATCGTTTAAAATTTTGTTGCAGAATTGTCACAATTGCCGCGTCGAAGCACATTTTTCCCCCCGCGCCCGCTCTCTATTCCCCGCTCTCTATTCCTGGGTGGAATTCGCCTCCTGCCTGCGCCTGCGCCACATCGCCTGGACCGCTTCGGACACGGCCCGGGCCGCCGGCGTCGTGCCGTCCGGCTCCGGCGCGATCCACAGATCGACCGCCTCCGATTCCGAACCGAGCGAACGGTCCAGCGTGACGACAATGACATGGCGGAAACCGGCGGATTTGAGGCCGGAGGCGATCCGTTCGACCGGTCGCGCGCCGTCCGCGTTGTAGTGCAGCGCGGGATAGGTGACCGTTCTTCCCTTGAACGGCATCTCGACCAGATTGAGCAGCCCCTGGAGCCGCTCAAGCGCCGCCGTCGCCTCATCCGGCGATTCGTTGCCCGCAAGGCCGGTGACCGGCAGGATGGCGGTGTCGAAATAAAGCTGCAGTTCCGCCCAGCGTTCGCCGTCAAATTCGCTGAATTTCATCGGTTTCACGTTCCTCCGCTTCAAGGACTCGTTGTCTCCCGAGACATCTTACCATATCCCGCGCCCGACCGGAAACCGGGGCACGAAAAAACCCGCCCCGTTCTGCGGGCGGGTAACCTTTCAAATGGTGCGGAGTTCTGCCGCAAGTCTCCGGAAACCGTCTTCATCGCCGTTGTCCAACGCCTTGTCGATCTCGGCGTAGATTTTTTCCTTGCGATAGACGCGAAGCGCCTCGTCCAGCACCATTTCCGCGGCCAGCGAGAGCATCGCTTCGTAGGCCCTCATCCTGTCCACAGGACACACCTCCACAAAGCGGTGATCGTTCCACCGGATGTCTGTCCCTTTTCCTGCCGACTCCTTACTCAAGCATATTCATGAGCGGCCGCCCCGTAGCGGACGAATGTCCCCCCGGCGGCTGAATGTACCGTTACCCATCAGGTCAGGATCGGTTCCGCATCCCGGATGCCGACGCCGCCGACCACCTTCCGCCCGGCGTTCGTCATGCGGAGCAACGCCGTTCCCTGTCCGTCTTCCCCGATCCGGAGCATCCCGAGATGGACCATCATCGCGAACACGCGCTTGTCGAGGACGGCGTCCGGGTCGTCGTAATAGAACGGCCGGACGAACGGCCTCAGCGCCGCGCGCAGCGAATCGGCCGTCACCCAGCGGCCGGCGACCCGTTCGATCAGCCGGACCAGTGCGGGCAGATTCGGAATCGCCGGGCGATAGAGCCTGACCCAGAACCGGTACAGCTCCGCCGGATCTTCCGCCGCGCGGCTCGCCAGCCTTTCCGCGCCCGCCTCGGTGAGCCGGAGCAGGCCTTCCTTCTCCGACAGGTATCCCTTGAAGTGGCAGTAATCGTACAGCAGGGCGAGCCGGTCCGGGTAATCCTTGAACCGTCTTCCGTAGCCGAACCTCCAGCTCCCGCGGGCCGGCGGCTCCTCGCGGACGGCAAGCAGCTCGAGCAGCTGGAGCAGGTTCCGCTTGTACATGACGCCGTCCTGGGTGAGCGGCACTTCATGGCGCGCCGCGTAATCGAGCAGGACGAGCACGTCGTCCGCGAGCAGTTCCTGCTCGTCCCGGTAGGCGCGCGGCTCCTCCGCGTAGACGAGTTTTCCGGCCAGGCGCCGCGCGATGGATTCCCGGAACCGCGCCTTCAGATCCTCCGGCACGCGGAACAGATAGCGGTTCGTGCCGTTCGTGCCGTTGAACAGCCATCCGTACTGCTTGAAGCGCATGATCGTCTCGCGCAGCCCGGACGCCGGTGACGCGTCCTCACGCGCCGGCGCGTTCTTCCGCTTCCGCTTCGGCCGTCCCTCCGGGGATTCGTATTCGAGCCGCACGGCCGCCACTTCCTCGGGTGAACCGGGTTTCGTCTCCGCGTCGAACCGGCTGCTCCGCACGCGCGCGAGCAGTTCCTCCAGGCTGAACGCGTCGCGGTCGTCGAACAGCAGCGAATGGAGGAACCGTTCGTCCTCGATGGACAGGTTGTCAAGCAGCGACTCGAACCGGTCCTTCTCCAGCGCGGCCGACAGTATCGACTGCATGAGCTCGTGCTTCGAATGCCCGTCGCACTCCAGCCGGTACATCTCCGCGATCCGCATCAGCTGCGCGATGTCCGCATAACCCAACATCTCGGCCAGCAGCATGCCATCTCCTCCGTTCCCCGGGTCTATTCCCATTATGGGAAGAACGGATAAAAATAAACCGCGCTGGAAGCGTCTGCATGCCCTCTCCTCCGGTCCGATCGCAAAAAAGCGCAAAAAAAGAAGCTTCGCCGCGCAATTCGCGGGCTCAGCTTCGTGCTTCGAGCGTATCCAGATGTTTCGAGCAATTGTGAAGGCTGATTCGCCATTCCGCGCCGTCCGTTTCGAGGATCGAGAGCGACATGTTGCCGATGCGCCGGTCCTCCAGGCCGCTGAACAGCGACTGGAGCATCACCGCGATGATGCTGCCGTGGGATACGACCAGCAGCCGGATGTCGGGCCTTGCAGCCTGCCAGTCGGCGAGGAACGCAAGTCCCCGCTTCCGCACGTCCTCGTCGCTCTCCTGGCCGACGTCGAGCGATCGCCAATCCGCTCCCCATCGCCGTAATCGCTCCTCCTCGGTCGTCCCTTCGGCAAGCCCGAACGAACGCTCCCGGATGCGCGGATCGGGCGGCAGCAGCGGCACGCCGAGCGCGTCGGCGAGCACTCGCGCCGTCTCCCTGGCGCGCTTCAGATCACTCGAGACGACCGCGTCCCAGATCCGGTCTTCCGACTTCAGCCTGTCCGCAAGCGCCCGCGCCTGACGGATGCCCGCCTCGTTCAACGGAATGTCGGTCTGCCCCTGAATGCGGCCGGTGGCGTTCCAGTCCGTCTCGCCGTGCCTTACGAGTCCGATGATCAATGCGTTACCTCCCGAATGCGGACGTCAGTTGCGGACGCGCGTGAACCAGTTGATCGTGAGCAGCGTCATGATCATGCCGAGAATCGACAGCGCAATCCAGTATTGCGGATAGGTCGGCACGACGGACAGCACGACCGGACCGCTGATGCTGGCGACGGGCACGTCCTGATAGAACTCGATGCTGATCGGCGTCGCGCCGTCGATCGCGCTGACCGTGTCGATCGTCCCGGTCAGCCTGGCGATCTGCGCCTCGGTGGAAGCTTTCTGCGGGCTTCCGACCGCCATGTAGACGAAGGCGCTGAAGAACAGGGCGAGGCAGCAGGCCATCGCGGCCGCCACGCCGCGGCGGAACGAATCGGACCACCGGTACGTCCGTTCCTTGACCGGCATCAGCCAGAAATCTTCGGCATAGATCCGTTCCATGACGGACCGGTTGATCCGCTCGTCCGGCTCATGCGCGGCTTCCGCGATCTGCAGCCGGCGAAGCATCGATTCGCTTTCATCCCAGATCCGGAACTCTTCCGCGCAGCGCCCGCATTCCGCCAGATGGGCCTCGAACGCAACCCGTTCCGGATCGTCCTCCGGCAGGTCCCAGACGAGACCGAACCATTGCTGCGCCTGTTCGCAATTCATCTTGCTTTCATCTCCTCGTACTCCACGTAAGACGGATCAAAATACGGCTCCAGTTGCGATTTCACGCTGGCCCTGGCGCGGAACAGCAGCGATTTGACCGCGCTGACGGACTGTCCGAGGATCGTCGCGATCTCCTGGTAGTCCAGCTGGTCGTATTCGCGCAGGATGAGCGCGGAACGCTGCTTCTCCGGCAGCCGGTTGATCGCCTCGCGCACGAGGTTCATCCGCTCCCGCTGCAGCACGCGCTGCTCGGGCGCCGCTTCGGGCGGCGCGAGCGGCACGAAGCCGGACTCGTCCAGCGAGACGTTGCCGCCTTTCTGCTTGCGCAGCTCGCTGAGCACCGTGTTGCGCGCGATCGTGTAGAGCCAGGTGGAAAACGATGCGTCGCCTTCGCGGAAGGAATGAAGACTGCGATATGCTTTGTAGAACGTTTCCGAGCACAGGTCCTCGGCCATCAGGTCGAGCCCCGCGCCCTTCAGCATGTGGTAGATGAAGGCCAGGATCTTGCGCTGGTAGCGCCGCATCAATTCCGAATATGCCTGGACGTTGCCGTCCTTGATTTCACGGATCAATTGGGAGTCGGTCATTGGCCTGCGCCCCTCCTTGGGCTGCGGTGATCGCCCTCCCGGATCCGTCATTGTATTGTACCGATCCGGAAGGCAAAAGTTGCGCGTCCGGCCGCATCGCTTCGCCGGTATTCGCGCAAAAGGAGGCGAATCCCGCCGACCGCCGCGCGTTCGCCGCGCGTGTCGGCCTCGCTGATTCTTTTCGAGCCGGGATGTCGAAATCCTGCCGGGACGGCCGGGAGCCCGGACCCCAGTATTTTACAGAGCACATACAGACATTGTATCACAGTTTTTCAATTTGGGCAGTTCCTGTTTTTCGGCCGCGGCTTCATCCATAGGATATAGACGTATGAAACCGGCTTCAGGTGTCAGGAATGAGGATTTTTTCAAAAAAAATACCACCCGCTCGGGGTGGCTGCACGATAGGTGCAAAAGATTTGGATAGGAGTGGAGAGAAACCATACTGTACTTTCAGTATATGTATCCGTTTTCAATATGTCAAGTATGCGTTTCCAACAAAAATTCGGGCCCGAAGAAAAAAAACGGCCGGGCGCGGAACTTCTTCCGTTCCGGCCCGGCTTGCGGACTTACATGTTGACTTCGAATCCCATCGCGGCAAGCTTCTTCACCGCGCGGTCGAAATCCGGCTGCGCGCGGAACGACAGCCGCAGGATGCCGGGCACGTCCTCCCGGCTCTCGATGATCTGCAGGTTGCTGATGTTGATCCGCTCGTTGCCGAGCTCCGTCGCGATTTTGCCGATAATGCCCGGATGGTCCGGCACGTCGATGTAGCATTCGTACAGCGGATCGATGACCCCGCGCCGCCGCTCCGGCAGGCTGCTGCGGAACTTGCCCGCCGTGCGGAACGCGTCCTCCACCCGCTCCCCTTCCATCCGCTCCAGCATGCCGATGAACTCGCCGACGCCCACCTGCCATTCCCTGAGCAGCCGGATCAGCACGGCGCGGTTGTTGATCAGAATGTCGCGCCAGATGACGGGATCGCTGGACGCGATCCGCGTGATGTCGCGGAAGCCGCCGGCGGCAAGCGCGGAATAGAGCGGGTTCGTCTCGTTGTACGCGCGGATCTGGTTCACGAGCTGGACCGCGATGACATGCGGCAGATGGCTGATCGCGCCGACGATCGTGTCATGCTCCTCGGGATCGACGAACACGATGTTGGCCTTCGTGAGACGGATCAGATCGGCCAGCCGGTCGACCGCTTCCCGCGGCGTGCCGGGGTCCGGCGTCAGCACGTAATAGGCGTTCTCGAACAGCAGCGACGTGGCCGCCTCGACGCCGGATTTCTCCTTGCCCGCCATCGGATGGCCGCCGATGAACACCGCGCCGCCGAAATCGAGCGAGCGCGCGCAGGCGGCGACGGACGCCTTCGTGCTTCCGACGTCCGTGATGATGCAGCCGGGCTTCAGCTTCATGGAAGCGAGACGGCGAAGGTAGTCTTCCAGGTTGCCGACCGGCACGCACAGGAAAATGAAGTCCGCATCCCGCGCCGCCTCTTCCATCGAGGTCGTCGCCTCGTCGACCACGCCGCGGGCGAGATATCTGCCGATCGACGACTCGCGGTATGAATGCCCGATGACGCGCAGACCGGGTTTCCCCTTGAAGCAGAGCGCCAGCGAACCGCCGATGAGTCCAACGCCAAAAATCGCGATCGTCGTCATGGGTGTCAGACCCGCACCGCCAATTCCCGAAGCACCTGCTCGAGCGCCGCGATAAACTTCCGGTTCTGTTCGCCGCTTCCCACCGTAATGCGGATATGGGTCGGATAATGTGTCCACCGCGCGCGGGAGATGATGCCCTTGCGCAGCAGCGCCTCGAACACCTCCTGCGACGGCCGGCCCGCGTCGAACATGACGAAATTGCCGTACGGCTCGAAGTACTTCAGGCCGAGGCGGTCGAACTCGGCTTTCAGGTAGGCGAGCCCTTCGGCGTTCCGCCGCTTGCATTCCGCGATGAACGCCGTATCCGCGAGGGCGGCCTTCGCCGCGGCCTGGGCGTAGCGCGTCGTGTTGAACGGCTCGCGCACCTGGTTCACGAACCGGATGGTCTCCGGCCGGCCGATGCCGTAGCCGATCCGGAGCGAAGCAAGCCCGTAAATCTTCGAGAACGTGCGGAGCGCGATCACGTTCGGGTAGCGCTTCACATATTCGATGCCGTTCGGATAAACGGGATCGTCGATATACTCGCAGTAGGCTTCGTCCAGCACGACGAGCACATGCGCCGGCACCTTCTCCATGAGGGCGTCGAGCTCGTCCTTCGTCACGATCGTACCCGTCGGGTTGTTCGGGTTGCAGATCCAGACGATCTTCGTCCTGTCCGTCACCTTCGCGAGCATGGCGGACAGATCGTGGCGGCCGTCCTTCAGCGGCACCTCGATGATCTTCGCGCCCTCGATCTCCGCGTTATGCCTGTACTGCGGGAACGTCTCGTCGGCCATGACCGTCTCGTCGCCCGGCAGCAGGAACGCGCGGGCGATCATCAGGATCACTTCGTCCGACCCCGCTCCGAAAATGAGCTGATCCGCGCCGACGCCGAGATGCGCGGCCAGCGCTTCCGTCAGCGCGACGGCGGCGCCGTCCGGATAAAGGCTCGTGTTCGCCAGTTCATTCATGATGGCCTGTTTCGCCGCTTCGGAGCAACCGAACGGGTTCTCATTCGACGCAAGCTTGATCACTTCCGTCAGGCCGAGCTCCCGCTTCACTTCCTCGATCGGCTTGCCCGGCTGATAGACCGGCAGATGGACGATATGGGGTTTGGGCTGCACAGATTTTCACCTCGAACGCAGGGTTCAAACGGAAGCAAAACGGCAGGTCCGCCACGCAGACGGAAACCGCCGTTTCGCACGCTTGTCATATTTCTGATTGTCGCACATCCGCACGCAATCGGCAAGTGATCAGACGCGCAAAGACCGGATGAATTGTTCCACCTGCCGCACGCCCTCGGAACGCTTGTCCGGATCGCGAAGAAGCGGCAGCGCGTCTTCGATCCGGCGCACGATCGCGCTGCCGACGATGACGCCGTCTGTCTTTCCTTCGAACCGAAGCACCTGCTCGCGGCTCGAAATGCCGAAGCCTACGCAGATCGGCACCGGCGAAGCGCTCCGCACGGCCGCGAGGAATTCGTCAATCGACGAATGGAACTCGGACCGCATGCCCGTCACGCCGAGCGAGGATACGCAGTAGACGAACCCCCGCGCCCGCGAGACGATCCGGGCGATCCGCTCGTGGGATGTCGGCGCGACGAGCGGGATGAGGTGGATGTCGGCCGCCTCCGCCCGGGCGCGCAGCTCCCCGTCTTCCTCGAGCGGAAGATCGGGCACGATAAGGCCGCTGATGCCATGCTCGTTCAGCAGCCCGAAGAAGCGGTCGAACCCGTACTGCAGCACCGGATTATAATAGGAAAACAAAATGTACGGAATATCCGCTCCCATCCCGCGCGCCTCCGCGGCGGTGCGGACGACGTCTTCCAGCGTCACGCGGCCGGCGAGCGCGCGCTCGGACGCCCGCTGGATGACCGGCCCGTCCGCGAGCGGATCGGAATACGGCACGCCGAGCTCGATCATGTCGGCGCCGGCCCGGGCGCACGCGGCGATCAGCTCCGCCGAGGCGGCCAGATCCGGATCGCCGATCGTCAGGAACGGGATCAGCGCGGACTTCCCTTCCCGGCGCAGCCTGTCGAAAGTCGCGTCGATGCGGTTCACCGGCTCTCCCCCCCCAGATACCCCATGATCGATTCGACGTCCTTGTCGCCCCGCCCGGACAGATTGACGATCACGATCGCGTCCTTCGGAAGCGTCGGCGCCAGCTTGATCGCCTGCGCGACCGCGTGCGCCGATTCGAGCGCGGGAATGATCCCTTCCGAAGCGGACAGCACCTGCAGCGCTTCGAGCGCTTCGGCGTCGGTGATCGGCACGTATTCGGCCCGGCCGGAATCCTTCAGCCAGGAATGCTCCGGTCCGATGCCGGGATAGTCAAGACCGGCCGAGATCGAATGCGCGGGCAGCACTTGCCCGTGCTCGTCCTGCAGCACGTAGCTGAGCGAGCCCTGGAACACGCCCTGGCGTCCCTTCGTCAGCGTGGCCGCGTGCTCGGCCGTGTCGATGCCCCGGCCGCCCGCCTCGACGCCGATCAGCTTCACTTCCCTGTCTTCCAGGAACGGATGGAAAATGCCGATCGCGTTGCTGCCGCCGCCGACCGCCGCCACGATCACGTCCGGCAGACGGCCCTCCGCCGCCAGGATCTGCTCCCGCGCCTCGACGCCGATCACGCGCTGGAAGTCGCGCACCATCATCGGGTACGGGTGCGGACCGGTGGCGGAGCCGAGGATATAATACGTATCCTCGACATGGCTGACCCAGTAGCGCAGCGTCTCGTTGCAGGCGTCCTTCAGCGTGCGCGTGCCGCTCGTGACCGGAACGACCTCCGCGCCGAGCAGGCGCATCCGGAAGACGTTCAGCTCCTGGCGCTTCATGTCCTCCTCGCCCATGAACACCTTGCACTCGAGGCCGAGCAGAGCGGCGACCGTCGCCGACGCGACGCCGTGCTGGCCGGCTCCCGTCTCGGCGATGACCTTCGTCTTGCCCATCCGCTTGGCGAGCAGTCCCTGGCCGAGCGCGTTGTTGATCTTGTGCGCGCCGGTATGGTTCAGGTCCTCGCGCTTCAGATACACCTTCGCGCCGCCGAGCCGCTCCGTCAGCCGGGCCGCGAAATAGAGCGGCGTCGGCCTGCCCGAATATTGCCGGAGCAGCCCGTCCAGTTCGGCGACAAATTCGGGATCTTTCGAATAGTTCAGATAAGCTTCTTCCAGTTCGAACAACGCGTTCATCAACGTCTCCGGCACATACCGGCCGCCGAATCGGCCGAAACGGCCGTGCTCGTCCGGCATTTGCATCATCTTTCCGCCACCCTTCCGACGAAGCTTTGAATTTTGACCGGGTCTTTCGCGCCGTCCGTCTCGACGCCGCTGGACACGTCGACGCCGTCCGGCGCGTGGGTGTCGATCAGTTCCCTTACGTTGTGCTCGTTCAGTCCGCCCGCGACGTAGAGCGGCACGCCGATCGCGCGGGCCGCCGCCTTGTAGTCGGCGACGAGCCGCCAGTCGAACACCGCCCCGGTGCCGCCGCCGGCGGTGTCGATCAAGGCGGCGTCGATGGCGCCCGCGTAGGGCGCCATCCGCTCGGCGGCCGGGGCGTCCCCGCCGCGGATGGCGAACACCTTCCAGACGCCGACGCCGAACGCCGAGCGGATCCGCCGGCAATATTCCGGCGTCTCCGAACCGTGAAGCTGCACGATGTCAAGCGGCGCCGCCGCGAGAACATCGCGCAGCGCCTCCGGTTCGGGGTCGACGAAGACGCCGACCGTCCGCGGCGGAAGGCCTCCGGCGCAGCGCAGCGATCGCGCCGCGCGAACAAGCTCCGCCGCCGCTTCCGCCGTCACCTGCCGGCGGCTCTTCGCGAAGACGAAGCCGATCTCGTGGATCGGCAGCCCGTCCATCGCGCGGATCGTGTCCGCGTCCCTGAGACCGCAGATCTTGATGCGCGTGCTCATCGCGCGACCGGCCCCAACAGCGCCAGGACCGCCTCCCCGACGTCCGGCTGGCGCATGAAATGCTCGCCGACGAGCACGGCGCGCGCCCCCGCTTCCCGCACGCGGCGGATGTCGTCCGGCGACGCGATGCCGCTCTCGCTCACAAGCAGAGCATCGTTCGGCACGAGCCGCGCCAGCTCTTCCGTCGTCTTCAGATCCGTCACGAACGTGCGCAGGTCGCGATTGTTGATGCCGACGAGCTCCGCCAGCCCAAGCTCCAGAACCGTCTCCATCTCCGCCCGGTCGTGCACTTCGACGAGCGCGTCCATGCCGAGATCCTTCGCGAGCCGGTGGTACGATTTCAGCTCGTCCGGCGTCAGGATCGCGGCGATGAGCAGGATCGCGTCCGCGCCGATCAGCCGCGCTTCGTAGATCTGCAGCGGGTCGATCGTGAAGTCTTTGCGCAGCAGCGGCAGGCCGACGGCCTCGCGGATCCGGGAGAGATACTCGTTCGCCCCCTGGAAGAAATCGCGGTCCGTCAGGACGGACAGGCAGTCCGCGCCGGCCGCCTCGTAACCCCGGGCCAGCTCGACCGGATGGAAATCTTCCCGGATCAGCCCTTTCGAAGGCGACGCCTTCTTCACTTCCGCGATCAGGCCGATCTCCCGTCTCCGGCCTTCCGCAAGCGCCCGCGCGAATCCGCGGCAGGGCGGCAGCTCCGCGATGCGCCGCTCCGCTTCGGCCGGGCTCAACCGTTCCTTCAGCGCTTCCACCTCGCCGCGCTTCACGGCGACGATGCGATCAAGATACATCGGCGAATTCCCCCGTCTTCCGAATCAGCTCTTCCAGCTTGGCCTCGGCGGCGCCCGAGTCGATGACGGCCGCGGCCGCCTCCACGCCGGCCTTCAGCGTCTCCGCCTTGCCGCCGAGGTAGATGCAGGCGCCGGCGTTCGCGAGCACGATGTCGCGGTAGGCGCCGTGCTCCTCGCCGGCGAACACGCGGCGGACGATCGCCGCGTTCTCCTCCGGCGAGCCGCCGACGACTTCACTGAGCGGGCGGCGCGCAAGGCCCAGGTCCTCCGGCGTCAGCACGTACGTCCGGATCTCGCCGTCCTTCAGCTCGGACACCTGCGTGTCCTGCGAGATGCTGATCTCGTCGAGCCCTTCGAAACTGCCGACGACGAGCGCCCGCTTGATGCCGAGCTGGCGCAGCACCTCGGCGATCGTCTCCGTCTTCGTCCGGTCGTACAGCCCGATCAGCTGCCGGTCGGCGCCGGCCGGGTTCGTCAGCGGGCCGAGCATGTTGAAGACCGTGCGCACGCCGAGCTCCCGGCGCGGTCCGGCCGCGTATTTCATGGACGGATGGAACAGCTGCGCGAACAGGAAGCAGATGCCCGTCTCGCGCAGGCATTCCGCCGCCTGCTCGGGCGTCAGCCTGATGTTGACGCCGAGCGCTTCCAGCACGTCGGCGCTGCCGGCCTTGCCGGACATCGCCCGGTTGCCGTGCTTCGCCACGCGGACGCCGGCCGCAGCCGCGATGATGGCGGACGACGTCGAGACATTGAACTTGTGGATGCCCGAACCGCCGGTGCCGCACGTGTCGAGCAGACAGTCCTGCGCCGTGTTCACGCGGTTCGATTTTGCCCGCATGATGGTCGCGAAGCCGGCGATCTCGTCCACCGTCTCGCCCTTCATCCGGAGCGCCGTCAGCACGCCCGCGATCTGCGCCGGCGTCGCCTCGCCCTCCATGATCCGGCTCATCACTTCCTCCGCCTGCGCGCGCGACAGATCGTGGCCCGCGATGAGGCGCGCAAGCGCCTCCTGCATCGTCATCCCCTTGACCGCCTGGTCCATGTTCACCCTCTCCCTTCCGTGCCCGTCAATCAGACGTAATCGAGATTCGGCGCGACCCGCCCGGCCGGCTCCTCCCGCTTTGCCGGGAACGCGGCTTCCGCCGCGCGGATCGCCTTCAGCATCGCCATCGCCTTGTTTACCGTCTCCTGGTACTCCCTTTCCGGCACCGAATCCCAGACGATGCCGGCGCCGGCCTGCACGTACGCCTTGCCGTGCTTGAACACGATCGTCCGGATCGTGATGCACGTGTTCAGACTGCCGGCGAAGCCGAGATACCCGATCGCACCCGCGTAGGCGCCGCGCGCCTCGTTCTCGAGCTCGGCGATGATCTCCATCGCGCGGAGCTTCGGCGCGCCCGAGACCGTGCCCGCCGGCATGCAGGAGATGAAGGCGTCGAAAAAGTCCTTGTCCTCCCGCAGCGTGCCGGACACATTCGAGACGATATGCATGACGTGCGAGTACCGCTCGATCTCCATGTACGCGTCAACCTTGACCGTGCCGAATTCGGCGACGCGCCCGATGTCGTTGCGGCCGAGGTCGACGAGCATCACGTGTTCCGCCCGCTCCTTCTCGTCGGCGAGCAGTTCGCGCTCGAGCGCAAGATCCTCTTCCGGCGTCTTGCCGCGCGGGCGGGTGCCGGCGATCGGCCGCGTCTCGACCCTGCGGCCTTCGACCTTCACCAGCGCCTCCGGCGACGCGCCGACGATCGTCTCGTCGTCCAGCTTCAGATAGTACAGATACGGCGCCGGGTTCATCGTGCGCAGCACCCGGTAGACGAGCAGCGGGTCGACGTCGGTCTCGATGCTGAACCGCTGCGACAGCACCACCTGGAAAATGTCGCCCGCCCGGATGTATTCTTTCGCCCGCTCCACGTTCGCCATGAACTCCTCCTTCGTCACGTTGGAGCGGATCTCGCCGAGGTCGGGACTTTCCGGCGCCGCGACGCCGGTGACGATCGGCTTCGGCAGCGGCTGCCGGAGCCGATCGATCAGCGCGTCGATCTTCCGGCACGTCTCCCCGTACGCCGCCTCGATGTCCCGGTCGGTCGCGCCTTCCGGCACGTGCACGTTCGCGACGATCCGGATCTGCTGCTTGAAATGGTCGAACACGACAAGCTGGTCGCAGAACATGAACTGGAGGTCGTCCATCTGCAGATCGTCGACGCGGTGCGCGGGCAGCCGTTCGTAGTACCGGAGCAGATCGTACCCGAAGAAGCCGATCGCCCCGCCGGTGAACGACGGCAGGTCGGGCAGCGCCGGGCTGCGGTAAGCCCGAAGGTGCGCTTTCAAAAGCTCGAGCGGCTTGCCTTCGCGCACCTCGACCCGGCCGTTCTTCTCGATCGTCATGCGCCCGTTCTTGCAGCGAATGACCATGAACGGATCGGTGCCGATGTACGAGTAGCGGGCCCACTTGATGCCCCCTTCCACGCTCTCCAGCAGAAACGCGCGCTTCTCGCCGGCAAAATGCTGGAACAGCCGGATCGGCGTCTCCGTGTCCGCCATGATGCTGCGGGCGATCGGAATGAGGTTGTACGTGGACGCCAGGCGAATGACTTCCTGAAGTTCGCGGGACATGCTTTGTTCCTCCTTACCTGCAGAGCGATCCGGCGAACCGGAGCCGCCGGCAAACGAAAAGCTCCTGCCGACGGCAGGAGCCTGGAATACGCGGAAAGACGATATGGAAAACGGCACACCGGAATTCGCCCGGACATGCCTCAACCGCAGCGGCCGCATGCGCGGCGTTCGCCCGATGTTCCTCGTCTCGCCTCGTCTCGTCTCATCCCATGCTCTGCTCGTCTCGTCTTCGGCCGCGACAGCCCTCCGGCTGTGCGGCGAACAATTTCACTATACCGAATCCTGCGGTTGCCGTCAACCCGCAATCCGGAAGGAATGGCGGCCAAAGAAAAAAGCGGCTTGCATCCTGCGGAATTCAGGATCAAAACCGCTTTGCCGCATTATTTCTTCTCCGTCGCTTCGGCCAGATCCGGACGAAGTTCCCGCGCCCGGCCCAGGAAAACGTGACGGATCTCGTCCTGCCGCTTGTCCGTGTTGACGTGCACCATCAGGCGGATGCATTTCTCCAGGCTGCCCTTGACCGGCACCTCCAGCGCGCACATGAGCGGCACCAGTTCCCAGCCGGGCAGCTGGCGGATGGCGCGGGCCGGAAAAGTCGCATCCAGGTCATGCGTCACCGTGACGATGATGCTGGCGATGTCCTCCGGCACGATCCCGTTGGCATCCACCAGTTGCTTGATCAGTTCCGCCGTCGCCTCGAGGATCGTCTGTTCCTCATTCGCCTCGACGGTCGTCGCCCCGCGGATTCCCCGCACGCTCATTTAAGCCTGCTCCTCCTCTTTCAGCTGCTCCACGACGCGGCGGACCCGCTCCGCGGACATGTTCTTGTCGATGTAGACTTCGCCGATCGCTTTCGGTACGATGTACACCATCCGGCCTTCCTTGAACTTCTTGTCGTGGCTCATCGCTTCCATGATCGCGTCGGTGTCGAAATGGGCCGGCAGCCGGACCGGAAGCCCGCATTTCGCGAGCACCCGCTTCGTCACGTCGTACACTTCCCGCGGCGCCCCGAGCTCCACGCCGATGCGCGCCGCGCCGACCATGCCGATCGCGATCGCCTCGCCGTGCAGGAGCTCGCCGTAGCCGCCCACCGCCTCGAGCGCGTGGCCGATCGTGTGGCCCAGATTCAGGATGGCGCGCAGGTCGTTCTCCCGTTCGTCCCGGGAGACGATCTCCGCCTTCACCTGGCAGCCGAAATACAGCGCGTAGCCGAGGGCGTCCGGATCGAGCGCGCGCAGCCTGTCCGCGTTCTCGTCCACCCATGCGACGAATTCGGCGCTGCGGATCAGCCCGTGCTTCACGACCTCCGCGAGACCGCTGCTCACTTCGCGCGGCGGCAGCGTGCGGAGCGTCGCCAGATCGTACAGCACCATCGCCGGCTGGTGGAACGCGCCGATGATGTTCTTCGCGAGCGGGTGGTTGACCGCCACCTTGCCGCCGACGCTGCTGTCGTGGGCGAGGATCGTCGTCGGCATCTGGATGAACCGGATGCCGCGCATGTAGGCGGCCGCCGCGTAGCCGGCCAGGTCGCCGACGACGCCGCCGCCGAGCGCGATGATCGACGACTTGCGGTCAAGCCCGGCTTTCAGGGCGACCGTGATCAATTCCTCGAACTGCGCCAGCGATTTCGCCTGTTCGCCCGCCGGGACGACGGCGCTCGCGACGCGATAGCCGGCGGCCTTGAGCCCCGATTCCAGCTTGTCCAGATAGAGCCGCCCCACCTGCTCGTCCGTCACGACGAGCAGCGGCGATTGCTTGCCGATGCCGTGTCTGTCGAAATAATCGGCCGCCTGCTCCAGCAATCCTTCTCCGATGTAGATCGGATAGGACCGCTCGCCGAGCTGCACCGTCAGTTCCCGCATCAGTACGCCCTCACTTGCCGCAGGTAGTTGTCCAGGTTGGCGCGGATTTCCTCGATCGAATCGCCGCCGAACTTCTCGAGAAACGCCTTCGCCACTTCCCAGGCCACCACGTGCTCCATGACGACGCTCGCGGCGGGCACGGCGCAGCTGTCGGAGCGCTCCACCTGGGCGATGAACGGCTGCTTCGTGTCGATGTCGACGCTGCGCAGCGGCTTGTAGAGCGTCGGGATCGGCTTCATGACGCCGCGCACGACAATCGCCTCGCCGGTCGTCATGCCGCCCTCGATGCCGCCCGCCCGGTTCGTCGCCCGGTAGAAGCCGCGGTTTTCGTCGTACATGATCTCGTCGTGGACTTGCGAGCCGCGCAGCTTCGCCGCTTCGAAGCCGATGCCGATCTCGACGCCCTTGAAGGCGTTGATCGACACGACCGCCTGCGCGATGCGGCCGTCCAGCTTCCGGTCCCACTGCACGTGGCTGCCGAGACCGACCGGCACGCCTTCGACGATGCATTCGACGATGCCGCCGATCGAGTCGCCCTCCTTCTTGATCTGGTCGATGTGGGCCATCATCTTCGCTTCGGTCTCCTTGTCGACGACGCGGACCGGCGATTCCTCCGTGATCCTAATGATCTCGTCGAGCGGCAGATTGTGCCGCGGCGCCTCGATCTCGCCGATCCGGATGACCTGCCCGCCGATCCGGATGCCGAACTCGGCCAGCAGCTGCCGCGCCAGCGCGCCGCAGGCGACGCGCGCCGCCGTCTCGCGCGCGCTCGACCGCTCGAGCACATTGCGCAGGTCGCGCAGATTGTATTTCAACCCGCCGTTCAGGTCCGCGTGGCCCGGTCGCGGACGGTGCACCCGCCGCTTCATCTCGTCGGACCCTTCAACCGGCTCGACGTTCATGACGGTCGTCCAATGCGTCCAGTCCTTGTTCTCGATGACGATCGCGACCGGCGCGCCGGTCGTGCGGCCGTGGCGCACGCCGCCGACGATCTTCGCCGTATCCTGCTCGATCTGCATGCGAAAGCCACGGCCGTGGCCTTTCTGGCGGCGCCGCAACTGGAAGTTCAGCTCGTCGAAATCGATTTTCAGATTGCTCGGCAGGCCCTCGACGATGGCCGTCAATTGCGGCCCGTGCGTCTCGCCCGCCGTCAGATATCTGAGACTCATCCGTTTCCCCCCGGCGGCCGTCTTGGCCGCGTATCATGGTAATGACATGGCCGATTTTTCTGCTCGTTGCCTTCGCTCATTATAGTATAGCGCCCGATTGTTTGACAAGGAAAGGCAGGGACGCGCAATGCGCGACGAACATGAGAAGGCCGGCTTGTCCGCAAGCCGGCCATTCGGGTATGCGTTGGCTGTCATCCGTGGGCGTGGCGCTTCGGCCGCAGATTGAACCGCCGGCCGCCGCCGGACTCCCGGTCGGCGCTCAGGACGCCCGCGACCTGCGCGGTGTCCAGTCCGAGAAGCTGTGCGCATTCCCGGATCGTAATCCACCCGCGCCTGTAGGCGGCGATCACCACACGCTTGTCCATTCCACCCCTCCATCACAGTCGGGATTACCGTCAGTATGGGAAGGTTTGGCGGCGGTTATGCATTTTACTGCTTGCGCCGGTAGAAGAACGTCTCCGTCGATTCGAGCCCGTACCGGGAAGGCGTGAAGATCTGCTCGGTGCTGCCGACGAACAGCAGGCCGCCCGGCCGGAGCGCCTTCGCGAACTTGTGATACAGTTCGTTCTTCGCTTCTTCCGTGAAATAGATCATGACATTGCGGCAAATGATCAGGTCGAAATCGGAATCGAACGGATCGTGAAGCAGATTGTGCCGCCTGAAGCGGACGGCGCGGATCAGCCGGTCCGACACCTTCCAGCCGTCTTCGGAAGCGGTGAAATACGCGCCACGGTAAGCGGGGGGCACTTCCTTCAGCGACCGTTCATGATAGACGCCGGCCTTCGCCTTCTCGAGCACGTTCGCGTCGATGTCGGTGGCCAGGATGTCCGCGCGGGCGAGCGCGCCGTGCCGGTCGAGAATCATCGCGATCGTGTAGGGCTCCTCGCCCGTCGAACAGGCGGCGCTCCAGATGCGCAAGCGATGGCCCTCCCGGAGCATCTCCGGCAGGAACCGCTCCTCCAGCGCGGCCCAACGGTTCGCGTTGCGCCAGAACTCGGACACGTTGATCGTCATCCGGTCGAGGAACTCGTTCATCAGCCGCTCTTCGCGCAGGAGCGCCTCCCAATATTCGGCGAACGTGCCGAAGCCGTGCTTCGTGCGCAGCGTCGTCAGCCGCCGCTTCATCTGGGTTTCCTTGTACAGCGACAGATCGATGTTCGTCTTCTGCTTCACACGCTCGATGAAACGCGCGAAATCCGCGTCTTCCATGGATCCCACCCCGCTTGCGCCGAATCGGACCGGTCAGATCCAGCGCTGGATGTCGAGCTCGTATTCGACCAGCTCTTCCGGGCGGAAGAAGTTCGCGATTTCGCGTTCCGCGCTCTCGGGCGAATCCGACCCGTGGATCAGGTTGAATCTCGTATGTACGGCGAAGTCCGAGCGGATCGTTCCCGGCGCCGCTTCCACGGCGTTCGTCTTGCCGATCATCGCGCGCGTCAGGGCGACCGAGTTGTCGCCTTCCCACACCATCGCGAACACCGGTCCCGACGTGATGAACCGGATCAGCGGCTCGTAGAAGTCTTTGCCGGCGTGTTCCGCGTAATGCCTCTCGGCCAGTTCTTCGGATACCCGCATGAACTTTGCCGCGACGAGCTTGAGTCCCTTGCGCTCGAAACGCGACACGATCTCACCGATCAGGCCGCGCTGCACGCCGTCCGGCTTGATCATCAGAAATGTCCTCTCCATGATAGCACCTTCCCCCGTGGCGCCGGGCCTCCCTGCCGGGCCCGGACATCAATAATTGCGCCTGCCGACGAACCGGGCCAGGCCGTCCAGCGTGCGCCGCGCCGGAATGTCCGGCAGCCCGTCAAGCAGGCCGATCGCCTTGTCGATGTAGCGGCTTGCCAGCCGGTCCGCATCCTCGATGCCCCGGCTGCTCCGGATCAGCGCGATCGCGCGCGAGCAGTCCGCCTGGCCTTCCGCCTCGCGGATCCACCCGATCTCGCGCTCGAGCTCCGCGCCCACGGAAGGATCCCGGAGCGCGAGCAGGACGGGCAGCGTGATGTTGCCCTGCCGGATGTCCGAGCCCGGCGGCTTGCCGAGCTGCCGCTCCGTGCCGAGCAGGTCAAGCAGGTCGTCGCGGATCTGGAACGCCATGCCGACATTGTAGCCGTAGCGGTAGAGCCTGTTGTACAGCGCCGGAGGCGCGCCGGCCGCCGCCGCGCCGAGCTGGCAGCTGATCGCGATGAGCAGCGCGGTCTTGCGCCGGATGCGGAGCAGATACTGGCGCACCGTCTGTTTCGTGTTGAAGAAATCGCGGATCTGCTCCATCTCGCCGATGCACATCTGCACGATCGCCCGCGACAGCGCCTGGTGCAGCACCGGATCGTTCAGCTCGGCGATGATCGTGAGCGCTTTCGCGTAGATGTAGTCGCCGGTGTACATCGCGATGCGGTTGTCCCACTTGGACTTGACGGTCAGCTGGCCGCGCCGCGTGTCCGCGTCGTCGATCACGTCGTCGTGCACGAGGGAAGCCATGTGGATGAGCTCCAGCGGAACCGCCACCTTCTTCAGCACGTCAAGGCGGTAATCGCCGAACTTCCCCGCGAGCAGGACGATGGCGGGGCGAATCCGCTTGCCGCCCGCCTTGAGCAGATGGCCGGCCGCCTCGCTGAGCAGCGCGTGGTCGCTGGTCACGCTGTCCTCCAGCTCCCGCTCGATGATGCGCAGATCGTCCTCCAGATTTGCATAGAGATCGGTCAGTCTCATTCATTCACCCGTGCCGCTGCGTGATCCGGCCATGTCGCCGGAGCGACCCGCCGCTCAAGCAGCCCCATCCGGAACGCGCAGTCGTAGTAATGGATCAGCCCCTCCTGTTCCCGCGGGCCGAACCCGTATCGCAGCGTGCGGAAATACCGCTCCCAATAGTCTTCCCCGCCGCCGAACCGCTCCGCCGCCTTGCGCGCGAGTCCTTCGATGTCGTTCAGCGCGCGGCGCTTGCTCTCGGCCAGTGCCCGGCTGACGAGGCGGATCGTCTCCGGCGCCTCGCGCGCGGCTTCCCTGCGCACGGCGAACACCGCGAACGTCATGCCGAGACCCGTCCATTCCCGCCACATGGACGCCAGGTCCAGCACCACGACGCCCGGACCGGGACGCCAGGACGCGCGGATCGCCGGATCCCCGATGAGGAGCGCGCCGTCCGCTTTCTCCAGCATCGCGTCCAGATCCGGCTCCATCGCGATGAATTCGGGGCAGCGGCCGTACCGGCCCTGCAGCACGATGCGCAGCAGGTTGACCGACGTTGCGGAAGCCGTCGTCACCGCGATTCGTCCGCGCAGCGCCTCTTCGAGCGGCCGCTTCAGGAAGAGCAGGACGGACATCACCTCGCCGTCCGCGCTGATCGACAGATCGGGAAGCAGCTCGTACTCGTCGAACCTTTGCCCGTAGGCGAACGACGAGATCGCGGAGATGTCGATCTCGCCTTCGGACAGCGCGCGGTTCAGCGCCGACGGAACGCCGGAGACGATCCGCACGTTGCGGACGCCCGCTTCGGCCAGGCACTCGCCGAATCGGTCGAAGATCGGCCACACATTGGCGTAATCAATCCGGCCTACCGTGATCTCGCGCTCCGCCGCCATGTCCGTCATCTCCCCATCGTCTGTACAAGTCGTGCTCGATTCCCATGTTGTCCAGCAATTTGCCGACCATAAAATCGATCATATCACGGATCGAAGCCGGATGGTAGTAAAAAGCAGGCATCGCGGGCACGATCCGGACGCCGAGCCGCGCGAGCTTCAGCATGTTCTCGAGATGGATCGCGTGCAGCGGCGTCTCCCGCGGCAGGAGCAGCAGCCTGCGCCCTTCCTTCAGGATGACGTCCGCCGCCCGCTCGAGCAGATTGTCCGACGCGCCGTTCGCAATGGCCGCGAGCGTCCCCATCGAGCAGGGCGCGATCACCATGCCTTCGGTCAGAAAAGAGCCGCTCGCGATGCTCGCGCCGACGTCGGCGGTCGGATAGTACCGGATGCGGCCGTCCGACAGCGCGCCGCCGAACCGGCGGTCGAGCTCCTCCTTCCGCCTCGCCGCGTCCCAGCCGGCCTCCTCGCGCAGCACCCGCCAGCCCGCGTCGGTGATCACGAGATGCACTTCGTACCCGCCGTCCAGCAGCGCCTCGATCAGCCGGATGCCGTACGCGCAACCGCTGGCTCCCGTCATCCCGACGATCCATCTGCGCCTGCTCACCACTTGCGAAGCACCACCAGATCAAACAGCGTGAACGCGAACAACACGACGCTCAGCGTGCCGTTCATCGAGAAGAAGGCCATGTTGACGCGGCTCAGGTCTTCCGGCTTGACCAGCGTATGCTGCCAGGCCAGAATGCCGAGCGCGATCAGGGCGCCGATCAGATAGCCCCAGGACAGATCCGTCATCCAGAAGAGCACGAGGAAGCCGAAGGCCGGAATGATGTGGAAGATCCGCGCGAGGATGAGCGCGCGGCGAACGCCGAACCGGGCCGGAATCGAATGCAGCCGCGCCTCCCGGTCGAACTCCGCGTCCTGGCAGGCGTAGACGATATCGAAACCGGCGGTCCAGAAGGCGACGGATACATACAAGAGATACGCCGCCGGGCTCGCCTCGCCCGTGACCGCGAGCCAGCCGCCAAGGGGCCCGAGCGCGATCGTGAACCCGAGGAACACGTGGCAAAGCCAGGTGAACCGCTTCGTGTAGTGGTAGAAGACCAGCGCGAATACCGCGACCGGCAGCAGTTTGACGGCGAGCGGATCGAGATTGAACGCCGCGATGAACAGCAGGACGAACGACACGGCGACGAAGACGACCACCTCGCGGACGCCGAGCAGACCGGCGGGGATGGCGCGGTTCGCCGTGCGCGGATTGCGCGCGTCGATCGCCCGGTCGATCAGCCGGTTGAGCCCCATCGCCGCGCTGCGCGCGCCGACCATCGCGACGGTGACCCAGCCGATCTCGGCCCAGGTCGGCAGCCGGTCGAGCATCATCACGGCGCCGAGGATGGCGCCCACGAACGCGAACGGCAGCGCGAACAGCGAATGTTCGAACTTGATCATCTCGAGAAAAATCCGGATTTTGCGCATCATGCCGTCCCGCCCCGCTTCACGCCGATATGGAGCGCCGCCACGCCGCCCGTCAGCGGATGGGCTTCCACGTCCGCAAGGCCGACCTCGCGGAAGATGTCCGCCAGCTCGTGCCTGCCCGGGAACCGGGAGAGCGATTCGGGAAGCCACTTGTACTGCTCGTAGCGGCTGGCAAAAATTTTGCCCATGACGGGCATCAGATGGTTGAAATATAGATCATACAAGGCCTTGAACGGCTGCCAGGTCGGCTTCGAGACGTCGAGGCTGACCACGAGGCCGCCTGGTTTCACGACGCGGGTCATCTCGCGCAGCACCTGGCGCAAATCCGGCACGTTCCGCAGGCCGAACCCGATCGTGGCGTAGTCGAATTCGTTGTCCGCGTACGGAAGCGACATCGCGTTCCCGTGATGCAGCTCGATCCTCTCGGCGAGTCCGGCCCGCTCGACCTTCCGCCGGCCGATCTCGAGCATCGCCTCGCTGAAATCGAGGCCGATCACGCGTCCGGCGCCGGCCTCGGCCAGCGCGATCGTCCAGTCGCAGGTGCCGCAGCACAGATCGACGGCCGACGAGCCCGGCCGGACGTTCATCCGCTGCATCGCGAACGCGCGCCACGCCTTGTGGAGGCGGAAGCTGATGATGTCGTTCATCCGGTCGTACTTCGGCGCGATGCTCTGAAACACTTCGTGGACGTACCGTTCTTTCATTTTGCCTTCCAAATCCTTCACCTCGTCTCGTTCGTCACCGCGTGCTGCAAGGCAAAGGATGGATGGAGCTTCCTGGCGATCTGGGCCAGTTCCGCGGCCAGCTTGTCCGATTCGAGCATCCGGAGCAAAGACTGAACCTGCGCGACCGATTGCCGCAACAGTTCGGTCAGCTGCGCGCGCAGGTTGTATTTCGCGATCAGCTGGCGGATCAGTCCTTCTTCCCGCGGATGCTGCGCAAGCTGCCGGCGTTCCTCCTCGGTTCCTTCCTGCATGACGCGCCAATAGCCCCAACTGCCCTCGAACCTGCCGGGCGAATCGACGCGCGCCAGCTCGTCGATCACGATCTCGCACCGCGTGAAGCCGCGCAGCAGATCCGGGTAAAGCGCTGACAAGCGCTCGTCAAGCATGCTTCCGAACAGTTCGAACAGACCGGTCTTGAGCTCGGTATGGATGCCGATGTATTCGTCCGCCGTCACTTTGCGCTGCTTCATGCGCGCGTAGAGGCTGAGTTTCAACCGGTTGACTTCGCACACCGCGCCGCTGATCCGGCGGACCATCTCGATCTGTCCCGCCTGCGACAGCAAATGGTAGAACCGGCTGCTGAAATAGTTGCCGGCCAGCACGAGAATCTGGCGCGCGCGCATCTCCCGTTCCGGCCGCTTGCCGGAGTGGTTGTCCACCAGATCATGCGTGTCCAGTCCGAGCTGCACGAGCCAGACGACGAGGGCGTACAGTTCGCTCCGTTCATCGGGATGTTTGCCGCTCGAAAGCAGCGTATACAACAAACGAGCCCGGGAGTCCGGGAACGCTGGAAGTTCGGTATGCTTGCGGATCATGTCGTATTCGACATATTTCTTTGCGATCTCGGGAATGCGGTAAGCGCTCATCCATTATGCCTCCGGGCCGCGGACGGCCGTGTTCGCCGCGCCTTGGCCGAATGAATTCGAACCCTATTATAGCACATTGTGAAGCCGAACACATCCGCGGGACACAGACCTGTCACGATTCGGGAACGGCAGGGCCGAACCTTTCGGCCCAGAGTCTGGTCGCGGTGATCCTGAGCCTTTCGCGCCAGATTTCGTCCTGGCCGAGATCCGCGTCCGCGAGACCGGTCCAATCATCGGCGATCCAGGAATCGGATCTGCGCACGTCGGCCGCGAGCAGCAGTTCGCGCCGTCCTTCATGTTCCCGCTCGCCTGCCGCTTCGAATCGGACGAGCAGCCGGCGGACATTCGCCGTATGCCCGATTGCCTGCGCGACCAGCGTCTTGAGGTCCGCATAGACGGATTCCGCCGCCTCGCCTTCCCGGACCGTGAAATCGACCGACAGCGACGAACCCGTCCAACGCACGCGCCTGATTTTGCTTTCGAACTTCGCTTCCGTCAGCAGATCGACCAGATTGTTCGAGTCCAGCCGCACGGACCGGTCCTGACGGAACACCGCCAGATGTCCCGCGTCGGGCGGCGCGTTCTCCGGCCCGATTACGACAAGCAGCGCCGCCGCCAGCCCCGCGCAGCAGGCCGCCGCGGCCAGCGCCCTCCAGGCAGCCGCCATCATCCCGATCCCTCCGCGTCAGCAATTCGCCGGGATGTCCCCGCCTGTATAGTGTACAAACAAAAAAAACAGGCTATGCCTGCTTTCTCGGCGCGGGTTCGCCCGCCGGCCTATTGATCCGTCTCGATCGTGCCGAACTTCGTCAGGATCGTCGCTTTGCCCCGTACCTTGATCGCGGACGTATGCTCGGTGAACTGCGCGATCAGCACTTCGCCCTTGTCGAGCTTCTCGGTATGATGAAACTTCGTGTCCCGTCCCCGGGTCAGCCCGATCACCGTGACGCCCTGTTCCTTCGCCTTGATGACCACATAATCCGCCATGCTCATGTCCATGTCCCTTCGCCTCCGGCGTCTTCGCGCGCGGCCGTCAGGCTGCGCGCAAGATACAAAGAAAACTGCTTCCCGTCTTGCCGCGGAAGCAGTTCTTCTCGGGGAAAAATGGTCGGGTGTACCGGATTTGAACTGGCGACCTCTACCACCCCAAGGTAGCGCTCTACCAAGCTGAGCTAACACCCGACAAACGCAAAGATGATTCTAATCCATTGCCGGCCGGATGTCAATAGTCACCCGGAGACAAAAAAGCAATCGTCCGAATGGACGCGCCATCCGGACGACACGGCTCAGGGGAGGCTCGTTTACTCCCCGATCATTTCCTTCAGCGACTTGCCAGGTTTGAAGGCGGGCGTCTTGCTTGCGGCGATTTCGATGACTTCGCCCGTCTGCGGGTTGCGGCCCTTGCGCGCGGAGCGTTCGCGGACCTCAAAATTGCCGAAGCCGACAAGCTGCACCTTTTCCCCGTTTTGCAGCGCTTCCGCAATCGCGTCGAACACGGCGTCGACCGCCTTGGCGGCGTCTTTCTTGGACAGTTCCGTAATTTCGGCTACCTTGTTTACAAGTTCGGATTTGTTCATCACATTCACCTCCCCTGGCTGCGGCTGAACGATTTTCTTACCATACTGTTTAACCGTTCCATGCCAATTTATACCTGAGACCGAACAATTTCTATACTAATACAGGGCGAACCGTTTTTCAAGAAAAAACGGGCCCGGCTCCGCCGCTCTCCGAACGCGGCGAAAGCGCGCTCCCGAGGCGCGCTTTCCCGGCTTCAGAGGATGATGGCGATCAGGCCGCCGGAACCTTCGTTGATGATGCGGCCGAGCGTCTCCTGCAGCTTGTAGCGCGCGTTGTCCGGCATCATCGCGATTTTGCCCTGGATTCCTTCGCGCACGATCGAATGGAGCGACCGGCCGAAGATGTCCGACTCCCAGATCTTGATCGGATCGTTCTCGAAATCCTGCATCAGATAACGGACCAGTTCCTCGCTCTGCTTCTCCGTGCCGATGATCGGCGCGAACTCCGATTCGACGTCGACGCGGATCATGTGGATCGAGGGCGCGGTCGCCTTGAGTCTTACGCCGAACCGGGAGCCCTGGCGGATCAGCTCCGGCTCGTCGAGCGTCATCTCGGACAGCGTCGGGGCGGCGATGCCGTAGCCCGTCGTCTTCACCATCTCGAGCGCTTCCGCGAACCGGTCGTACTCCTTCTTCGCGTGCGCGAACTCCTGCATCAGTTGCAACAGATGGTCCTTGCCGCGGATCTCGACGCCGACGACCTCCTGGAGAATCCGGTCGTACAGCTCATCCGGCGCGTACAGATCGATCTCCGCCACGCCCTGGCCCAGGTTCATGCCGCTGAGGCCGGCCCGCTCGATGAAGTCATATTGGAGGAATTGCTGCACGACCCGGTCGACATCGCGCAGCCTGCGGATATCCTGGACCGTGTCGCGTACCGACTGCTCGTAGCTCGTGCGGAGCCAGTGGTTCTCGTTCAGCACCATGACCCAGCTCGGCAGATTGACGTTGACCTCGTGCACCGGGAATTCGTACAGCGCCTCGCGCAGCACGGACAGGACGTCTTCTTCGCCCATCGTCGCCGCGCTGAGCGCCATGACCGGAATGTCGTATTTCTCCTGCAGCTCGCTGCGCAGCGCCTGCGTCTCCGCCGAATACGGCCGCGTCGAGTTGACGATCATGACGAACGGTTTGCCGACGTCCTTCAGCTCCTGCACGATCCGTTCCTCCGCCTCCAGGTAGGCGCTGCGCGGAATTTCGGCGATCGTGCCGTCCGTCGTCACGACGATGCCGATCGTCGAGTGTTCCTGGATCACCTTCCGCGTGCCGATCTCGGCCGCTTCCTGGAACGGGATCGGGTCGTCGAACCAGGGCGTGTTGATCATGCGCGGCCCGTTCTCGTCCTCGTATCCCTTGGCCCCTTCCACCGCGTAGCCGACGCAGTCGACGAGCCGGACGTTCACTTCCAGCCCTTCCGAGACGCGGATCTGGACGGCCTGGTTCGGCACGAATTTCGGCTCGGTCGTCATGATCGTCCGCCCGGCGGCGCTCTGGGGCAGCTCGTCGACCGCGCGAATCCGGTCAGCCTCGTTCGTGATGTTCGGCAACACGACCGTCTCCATGAACCGCTTGATGAAAGTCGATTTGCCGGTGCGGACGGCTCCGACGACGCCGAGGTAGACGTCCCCGCCCGTACGTTCGGCGATGTCCTTGAAAATGTCGACTTTTTCCACTCGTTATCCCCTCCATTCGAATTTCCGAGAACACGTCAGTGCGTCCGGGCGCACCGCCGCGGCGCCGTCCGGCGTCCGCTGTCCGAACCGTATTGGACTGGTACCATCCTATTACAGACACGTCCCGAATATGACCCCGTCCGGGAAATTGCCGGCACGCGGCCTCACGCATTCCTCTGCTGGTATATGACGGGACCCGGGCGTCTATGACTGTTCCAAGCGCGGAAGGCGGAGCCGATGCTCCGCCTTCCGGGAGATGGAGTTCTTTCATTCGGGATAGCGCGCGGACGGATCGCCGTCGATCCAATGATAGACGGGAGACTTGACCGGAACGAACAGCGTCTCCCGCACGAGCAGTTCCCGCAGGTCCATGTCCGGATCCGGCGCCTCGCCCGAGCTTTCGACCAGCCGGCGAATGTCGATGCCGTAGTCGGCGAAGACGTCGCCGCTGTCGTGGACGAGCACGTTGATCGGAAGGCCGCTGAAGACGCTGCGGATGTCCGGCCTTCTTCCGCCCAGCTTGTCATAGTCGAGCACCGCGAACGAAGGGTAGAGCGTCTCGCCGGCCGGCAGCGCTCCGCCGTTCGACGACATATACTCCCGCACCCGGGCCCCGAGTTCGTTCAACTGCTGCAGGACCGCGATATTCAGGAGTCTGACGGTCGGTTCCGTCTCTTCATGGAGAACGAGAAAATAGTAGTTGCCGCCCTTCTCGAAAGCCGCGGCCGGCAAATCCGACAGATACCCGGTCCGCTGCAGCTTGGCCAGATCGACGACGTACTTCTCGTATCTGGGCGTATCCGGGTCCGCGTTCTTGATCGGCAAAAGTCCCGTGTCGCGCCTGTAGTCGTCCACCGCCGCCTGCACCAGCCTGACCGCGTCGCGCGGCGGCATGCGGTTCTGGGCGAGCTGGTCCTTCGGATAAAGACAGCCCGCCAGCGCGGCGGAAGCGAAGAGAATGGCCGCCAGGGCGCGCAGCGCGGCTCCGGGCCGCCTCCCGTCGCGTCTCGTCATCGCTCCCGTTCCGCCCCTTCCGTCCGGTGTTCGGCGGCCACGGCGAGCAGCGATTCCACGTCCGCGACCGCCTCCGGCGTGAACCGTCCGGCGGCCGTCAGGGCGCGGAACGCGCGAAGGTGCCGTTCGGGATCCGCGGCGATCGCGCGGGCGATCAGCTCCATGCGGTCCCGCCTGCCGCGCAGCCAGTTGAACCACAGTTCATGCGCGAGCGGAACGATGGCCACGCCGGTTCCCCCGGGTTCGAGGGCGCAAAATTCCGACTCCGGCAGCAGCACATCCCGCACCCGCGCCTCGTAACGGCAGCCGCGGTCCGAGACGACGAACCCGCCGACCAGCTCCACCTGGACGTCGTCGATGCGATAATGGCTCAGGATCGACTCATAGCGCTCCGTCACGCTCCGGACCGGCCGGTCGATCGCCCATTCGCCGAGCGCTTCGTGCATCGCCCGCGCGTCCGCCGGATCCGCGTACAGATCCAGATCGCGCGGCGGAGAAGGCAGCTCCAGGCCGCGCAGCATGAGTCCCGCGCTTCCGCCGACCACCCAGGCGATGCCGGCTCCGTCGAGCCGGCCGGCAATCCGGCCGAGCGCCCGTTCAATCCGCGACTTGTCGTCCATGGCGTTCACTCCGCGTTCAGAAGTACGGGCGGTTCACGGCGCGGATGTCGCCCGCCCCCGCCCGCACGATTGCCTGGCAGGCGAGCCGGTAGCCTTCGTCGAACTCTTCCGGCTCCAGCCTGTCCCATTCGGCGTCGGTAATGTCTTCAAGCCATTCCGCCCCCGCCTCGATCCGGCAGCGGCAACGGGCGCACGTGCCGCGCGTGCAGGAGAATCCCCAGTCGACGCCGGCCTTGAGCGCATGCTCCAGAATCGACAGCCCGGCTTCGGCGGGAACGGAAGCTTCCTTCGTTCTTCCCCGCAAATGAATCATGCTTTCAAGCCCCTTATGTAAGTCACAGGATGGAGATCAGTCCGAGAAAACCTCCGACGATCAGCATCAAGAAGGCGATCGTCGAGAGCACAACCCGCAGAAAACCTTTCGTCTTGTGGCGCGCGAACGTAATCGCGACGGCCGACAGCGCCATCAGCCCGATTCCGATCAGCGACACCCACATTTTCGTCATGGCGTCCATGTCCGTCATCGACTCCAGTTTCTCATAAAGTTCCCGACCATTATATCACCCGGACGACAAAAGAGGCAAAAGGAGGGCCGGTCTCCCGCGGAACGGGAGGCCGGCCGTCCGGCAGCCGCGCTCACCTGCCGACCATCGTGCGGATGAGCGACTCGAGCTGCTCCATGTTCATGCCGCTCTTGCGGACCGCTTTTACGATATCGTTGACCGTATCCTCCGAAACGGGAACGCCCGCGACGGACGACACCTGCCTGATCAGGCGGCGCAGCTCCGCCTCGTTCTGGAACGTTCTCGCCGTCACGTTGCCGGCCAGCTTCTTCACCTGCTGCTCGCTGATCGGCTTGCCCGTCTTCTTCCGGACGACATTCAGCACGTCCTTGGACAAGTTTTTGCCGCTCATGGCTCCCCTCCTCCGTCATGCTGCATGCATCTTATGCGGAGGAGGGACAATTGGTGCGGGGCGCCCGCCCGGCGTCACTCCGCCTCCAGCCAGGCCTTCGCCACCTCTTCGCTCTCGTGCGTCCGGACGCGTCCCATCAGTTCTTCCACCGCCGCCTTCGGCGTTTTGCCCTCGAACAGCACGGCGTGAAGCTGCTCCGTGATCGGCATCGGAACGCCGTGGCGTCGGCTGAGCTCGTAGGCGGCGCGCGTTGTGCCGATCCCCTCGACGGCCATGCCCATGGACGACAGCACCTCGTCCAGGCCCATGCCCTTCGCCAGCATCGCTCCGGCGCGCCAGTTGCGGCTGTGGCGGCTGATGCACGTCACGACCAGGTCGCCGACGCCGGCCAGTCCCGCGAACGTCCAGAGCTGGGCGCCCATCGCCTGGCCGAGCCGTCCGATTTCCGCCAGTCCGCGCGTGATCAGGGCGGCCTTGGCGTTGTCCCCGTAACCGAGTCCGTCGGACAGGCCGGCTCCGAGCGCGATGATGTTCTTGATCGCGCCCGCGACTTCGACGCCGATCACGTCCGGATTCGTATAGACGCGGAAATAGGCGTTCATGAAATAGTCCTGCACCGCTTCCGCCGCTTCCCGCGACTGCGAAGCGGCGACGACCGTCGTCGGGCAGCGTCGGATGACTTCCTCCGCGTGGCTCGGTCCCGACAGGACGACGATGGATTTTTCCGGCCGGCCGGTCTCTTCGGAGATGATGGTGCTGATCCGCTTGAGCGTGTCGCGCTCGAACCCCTTGACGGCATGGACGATCCGGGCGTCCTTCGGAATGCCGCCCGCCGCCTTGCGGGCCACTTCCCTCACGGATGCCGACGTGGCGGCGAACACGACGATGCCCGCACCCGCCAGCGCCTCGTCCATGTCCGACACGGCCCTGATCCGTTCATGCAGCACAACATCCGGCAAATAACCGCGATTCGTATGATGCCGGTTGATCTCGTCCGCCTGCTCCGCCCGCCTGGTCCATAACGTCACGTCGCAGCCGTTGTCGGCCAGGACGGACGCGAGAGCCGTTCCCCAGCTTCCGGCGACGAGAACGGCAGCGCGTCTATTTTCCATTCGGCACTCCTTTCCCGGCCCCGAGCTTGTGCTCCTGCCCCCGGATCAGTTTCACGATATTCGATCGATGCCGAATGAATGCATAGACGCAGATCAGCAGACTGACCCCGAAAAGTTCCCAGGGCATGGACAGCACAAGGATGAAGACCGGCATGAGAGCTGTGAAGATGAGCGAACCGAGCGACACATACCGGGTCACGGCAATGGCCGCGATCGCCACGACGCCGGAGATAAGCGCCGGCCAGAACGCGATCACCGCCATGACGCCGATCGTCGTGGCGATGCCCTTGCCTCCCTTGAAGCGGAACCAGATCGGCCAGTTGTGGCCGGTGATTGCGGCCGCGCCGCACAGGATCGGCACCCAGATTTCGCCTCCGCCGAGCCATTTCCCGAGCAGGACGGCGACGATCCCCTTCGCCACGTCGAGCAGGAAGACGACGGCGGCCGGACCCTTGCCGAGCACGCGCAACGTGTTCGTCGCGCCCGCGTTGCCGCTGCCGTGCTGCCGGATGTCGATCCCCTTCACCCAGCGGGCGATCAGGATGCTGAACGAGACGGATCCGAGCAAATAGCTTGCCGCGACGGCCGCGACGGCGAGAATCGAATCCAACATCTTGAGATCTCCCCTAATCCTCGTCGGACTTTTTCCGCACGATGATGCGGATCGGCGTGCCTTCGAAGGCGAACGCTTCCCGAATCTTGTTCTCCAGATAACGCGAATAGGAGAAATGCATCAATTCGGGATCGTTGACGAACAGCACGATCGTCGGCGGCTTGACCGCCACCTGGGTGGCGTAGTTGATGCGCAGCCGCTTCCCCTTGTCCGTCGGCGGCGGATTGACCGCGACGGCGTCGGCGACAATGTCGTTCAGGAGATGCGTCTGGACCCTCATCGCATGCTGTTCGGCGACGTGCTCGACGACGGGCAGCAGCTTGTGCAGCCGCTGCTTCGTCTTTGCCGACAGGAAGACGATCGGCGCGTAGTCCATGAACTGGAAATGGTCGCGGATGCGCAGCTCGAACTGCCGCATCGTCTTGTCGTCCTTCTCGACGGCGTCCCATTTGTTGACGACCAGCACCGAAGCCTTTCCCGCCTCATGGGCATAGCCGGCGATGTGCTTGTCCTGCTCGATGATGCCTTCCACCGCGTTGATCAGCACGAGCACGACATCGGCCCGCTCGATCGCCTTGAGCGACCGGAGCACGCTGTATTTTTCCGTCGTCTCGTAGATTTTCCCGCGCTTGCGCATGCCGGCGGTGTCGATCAGGACGAATTTCCGGCCGTCCTTCTCGAACGGCGTGTCGATGGCGTCGCGCGTCGTGCCCGCCACATCGCTCACGATGACCCGCTCTTCGCCCAGGATGGCGTTCACCAGCGATGATTTGCCAACGTTCGGGCGGCCGATCAGCGCCACCCGGATCACGTCGTCCTCGTAAGCTTCGTCGGTCCGCTCCGGCAGCGCCTCCGCGACCCGGTCCAGCAGGTCGCCGAGACCGGTGCCGTGCGCTCCGGAGATCGGAACCGGATCTCCGAACCCGAGGCTGTAGAACTCGTAAATGGTGTCGATTCTGCCCGGATTGTCGACTTTGTTCACCGCGACGACGACCGGCTTCCCCGAACGGAACAGAAGGCGCGCCACTTCTTCGTCGGCATGCGTGAGCCCGGCCTTGCCGTCGACCATGAAGACGATGACGTCGGCCTCATCGATGGCCAGTTCGGCCTGCGCCCTGACCGAGCGCATGATTTCGTCTCCGGTGTCGATCTCGATGCCGCCGGTGTCGACGATGCTGAATGTCTTGCCGTTCCATTCGGCGGATCCGTAAATGCGGTCGCGGGTTACGCCGGGCTTGTCTTCCACGATGGCAAGCCGATCACCGATGATGCGGTTGAAAATGGTGGACTTGCCGACATTGGGCCGCCCGACGATCGCGACAACGGGTCTTGCCATCATGCCCACTCCTTGACTATTACGATCGACCGTCACACAGCGATCGAAAGACTTGACCTTAACCTATACAATATACCACAAGTTCCACCGAACCCGGAAATGGTTCAGTCGGCCTTCCTGCCCGCTTGCGGTCGAAGGCGTCCGGCGAGCGCCGAGGCGACGCGCGCCAGCAGCGTGACCGCGCGGGCCGCGGCGAGCGCCGCGAAGAATCCGTCAAGCCAGCCCCAGGCTCCGATCGCCGCGGGTTCCAGCCAGCGGGCCGCGACGGCCGCCGCCGTGACGGCGGCAAGCTGCGTCCGGAAGCTTCCGGTCACGGCGGCCGCGAGCACCCCCGCCGCGAACGGACCGTCCAGCTGCGCGTCCCGGAGGATGAACACCGGATCGGCCGCATACAGATGCCTGAGCCAGATCCAGACGGCGCCCGCTAGCACCGCTCCGAAGAGCGCTTGAATGCGCTTGCCTCCGTCGGCTTTCCGCAACGCCGCGCAGGCGAAGAACAACGCGACCGGCTGCGGCGCCTCCGCGGGCAGCCCCGGGAAGCCGGCCGCGCACAGCAGCGCGGCGGACGCGCTTGCGGCCGCAAGAGGGGAAACATCGTCGAGAAGCTCTCTTTTCCAGCCGGTTGCCAGCAGAATGACCGTCACTGCCAGCGCCCAGCTTGTCACCATTCCGGCATTCACCGCCATCCCTCCCCGCCCTATTATGCGCCGGACGGGCGCATCCGTTGCGGCAACGGGAGGAATCGCAACGAGGGCCGCCCCCGCGCGGATCGGCGATCCGGTGAAGACGGCCCCACATCATCGTCGGGTTTATTTAAGTTTGCTGAGTTTGTCCCCGAAACGCTCGCCGAGCGTGAAGCTCAGGTTTTCCCGCGGAATGCTCTCAACCTGATCGCGGTTGCCTCTGCCGCGCTCCGAACGAGCCGGCGGCTCCGGCGCCTCCTCGGTCTCCTTGATGCTGAGCGAGATGCGCTTCTCGGCCGGATTGAAGTCGAGCACCTTCGCCTTGACTTCCTGGCCTTCCTTCAGCACTTCATGCGGAGTCGCGATGTGGCGATGCGCGATCTGCGAAATGTGGACAAGGCCTTCGACGCCGGGCGCCACTTCGACGAACGCGCCGAAGCTGACGATTCGGCGGACGATGCCGGTGACGATGTCGCCGTTGTGGAACTTGTCCGCGGCCAGTTCCCACGGACCGGGCTGCGCCGCCTTGATGCTCAGGCTGATCTTGCCCGCTTCGGGATCAACCTTCAGCACCTTGACTTTCACTTGCTGGCCTTCGGAGACGACGTCGCGCGGATGGGCGACATGCTCCCATGCCAGCTCCGAGACGTGCACGAGGCCGTCGATGCCGCCGATGTCGACGAACGCGCCGAACGGCGTCAGGCGCTGCACGGTGCCCTCGATGATTTGGCCCGGCTGGAGCGATTCCATGATGCGCCGCTTGTTCGCCTCGTACTCTTCCTCGAGCACTTCCTTCGCCGACAGGATGACCTTGTTCGTCTCCTTGTCGAGTTCCTTGATCTTCACGCGCAGCGTGCGGCCCTTGTAGCTGCTGAAATCTTCGACGTAATGACGCTCGACCATCGAGGCCGGGATGAAGCCGCGCACGCCCACGTCGACGACGAGGCCGCCCTTCACGACGTCGGCCACTGTCACTTCGAGCACTTCGCCCTTCTCGAACTGCTCCTGCAGCCGGTCCCACGCCTTCTCGGCGTCGACCTGACGCTTCGAGAGGACAAGGCGCTCCTTGTCATCGTCGATGCTGATGACCTTGAGCTCGACTTCCTGACCGACCTGCACGGCGTCCGCCGCACTGTCGAGTTGGACAGCCGACAGCTCCCGGAGCGGGATGACACCGTCATATTTATATCCAAGGCTTACATAGGCCTGGTTGTCTTCGATCTTGATGACCGTGCCCTTCACCTTGTCGCCTTTCTTCAGGGTGACCAGCTGATCCATTTGCTCGGTGATGGTTTCCGCCGCGGTGTCGGTTTGGTTTTCCGCTGCCGCGGTTTCCAGGTTTTTCGTTTCTTCAGACATGGACACTAACCTCCTCGATTCTGCCCCAACTTTATTTAAACCCGCCGGCCGTCCGTGAAACGGTCCGACGCATTTAAAACGAATGAATGATGCATCTGACTAACCGACTTGCAGTTCGCGGATGCGTTGCATGATGAGTTCGGTCGCCTTGTCCAGCGACTCGCCGTCGGTGTTTCCGGCGAACGGCGACAGATCGACCGGCGGACCGTAGATGACGTGCGTCCTCCGGAACAGCCGGTAACCGGGAACGATCCGGCACGGCACGACCGCCGCTCCGCTCCGGATCGCGAGCAACGCGGCTCCGCGTTTGGCGGAGGAAGCGTCCGAATTGCGTGTTCCTTCCGGGAACATGAGGATCGCATGACCTTCCCGCAGCAGCTGCAGCGATGTCTTGATCGCCTCTTTGCTGACGCCGCCCCGCTTGACGGGAAAAGCCCCGAGGGCGGTGATGAGCGCGGCGAACGGCTTGAAGTTGAACAGTTCCGATTTGGCCATGTAGTTCAGGCGCCTCGGCACGTAGATGCCGAGCGTCGGCGGATCCAGATAGCTGATGTGGTTCGAGCACAACAGCACGCCGCCTTCCCTCGGAATATTCTCGACGCCGTGCGCCTTGAGCCGGAACAGCACCTTGAACAGGAAGCGCAGCACAACCCGGGAGATTTCGTAGAAATTCATCTTCCGCCCGCCTCCGCGATCGTTCGTTCGGCCAGCAAGGCGACGCGCTCCGCCGCTTCCTCTGCCGTCAGGCTTGTCGTGTCGAGGACGATCGCGTCTTCGGCCTGCACGAGCGGCGCGATTTCCCGGCTGGCGTCCCGGCGATCCCGTTCGGCGATTTCCGACTCGAGCATCTCCAGCGTGAGCCCCTGCGCCCGCCCGCTCTCTTCGTAGCGCCTGCGCGCGCGTTCCCGCACGCTCGCCGTCATGAAGATCTTGAGCTCGGCGTCGGGCAGCACGTGGGTGCCGATATCCCGGCCGTCCATGACGACGCCGCCTTCCCGCGCCATGTCGCGCTGCAGCTCGACCAGCCTGGCCCGAACGGCCGGCACGGCCGCGTAGGCGGGAACCGCCGAGGTGACCGGGTGCGACCGGATCTCCTCCGTCACGTCCTCCCCGTTCAGCAGGACGCGCTGCGCGGTTACGCCCGGCTCAAGCCGGATGTCCAGACCGGACACCAGACGCCCAAGCTCGCTCTCCATCTCCGGTCCGACGCCCGCCCGAAGCGCGGCCAGCGCAACCGCCCGATACATCGCGCCCGTATCGATGTACACATAGCCGAACCGGTCCGCCACCATGCGGGCGACCGTGCTCTTGCCCGCTCCCGCCGGCCCGTCGATGGCGATCGCGATGCGCCGTGGACTCAAGTCCTGCGCAATGTTCGTCAGCGTTGACCCCTCCAGCGACCATCATGAAAAAAGCAGGCACGGCCTGCCAAACGTGAAAATTATACCACATACCGCAGCAGGATGCAAAATCTGTCCCCGTGCGGCACGCCTTCGAGGCGCTCCGTCTTTGACAGAAACGGCCGGACGCCGTCCAGGTGCAGCGCCGTTTGCGCCAGTATGACAAGCGCGAGCAGCGCCGCGATGATGACGGCCAGCCGCATGCAAATCCTGTCCGCCGCGGCCGTCCAGAACGTCCGGCCGCGCCGACCCGCGTTCCGCCGATCCATCCGCATCGCCCCCTCCTTCGGGAAAATCAGTATTCCCGGAAGAAGGAAAACCGATGCAAGGCCGGCGGACGCGCGTCAACGCTTGCGGAATTCGAGCTGGCGCTCGAAACAGTATCGGATAATTTTCTGTCGTTCGCTGTCCGAGATTTCGATGAACTTGGCCATGATCTGTTGTCGGCCGGATTCGAGCTTCTTCACCCGCACGACTTCCGGCTTGAAGAACGCATGCTCGATCGTTCCGTTCTTGTAGGGGATGAGCAGCCAGCACTCCATCACGTCGCCGGCCTTGAGCGCCCATCTGGGATCCGTGATGAAGGAGATGCCTCCCCCGCCGATGTCGTCCGTGTACGCGAGGAACCGGACCTGGTTCGCAAGCTTGACGGCCAGCTCCAGCACCGCCGAAACGCGGAGGAAACTGCGCCGCTGCACCTTCCGGATCGAATCGGGATCCGGTTTGCGGATGGCGACCAGCTTGATGACATCGTCGCGGAAACCGATCACGTGCGTGTTGAAATAGTTTTTGACGCCGCCTTCCGTCAGGAAATAAGCCGAGAGTTCGTCCCCGAGAAACAGCCGTTTGAGCCGGCCGGTGTTTTCCTCGATCGGCACCTCGATGTACAGGATATCGTCCTCGACGTCAGCGATGCGCGATTTGTACACGGCTTTCGCTTCATCTTCGTCCGGAGATGCCACTTGCATGTACAGGACTGTGTTCACTTTCGGCTCCAATTCGGTCTTCCCCCCCATTACAAGAAATTATAGCATGGGAAGAAAGACACAACCAGCGGTAATTGCGGCGCGTAAAGCGTTTTATCCGGCCTGCGCCCGCTCCCGCCCCGCCACGGCGTCGTCTGCCGTCCGAATTCGTTCGATTTTCTCCTCGATGCCGCTTTCCGCGTTGATGTAAACTCTGTACCGCCCCCCGTTGATCCGTCCGCTGAACTCGTGGCAGAGCACTTCCTCGTCCAGATCGTTCCGGATGACGGCGAGCTGCGACCCTTCAACTTCGAAACCGGGGTTGAGCCGCTTGCGCGCCTCGGCTTCGCCGATCGCCGGCTTCGGCAGTTTCCGCTCGATATGCTCGTAGACGTAATCGGCCGCCTGGAGCCCGACCACTTCGCCGCGATCCAGCGCCACCTTGACCGTCAGCTTTTCCGGGTAAATGACCACGCCGTCCTGGACCAGCGCGAACGTCAGGTTCACCGCGTTGTCGTACCGGTCGGCCGCGATCGCCTTCATTTCCGGATAGCCGTGCTTCTTCAGAAACTCGCCCGCCGCCCGAACGGCCTCATCCAGACCGACGGACTTCCCGGACCCGATCTCGCGCGGATTCATGAACCAGATCAGATCTCCGCCCCGCGTCGTGAAATCCATCTGGATCGTTCCGTCGCCCGTGTCCGCGGTCGCGGAATAGACGGCGTACTCCGTCCCCCGGGCGTTCTCCGTCACCTTGACGGCGGCCGGATCGATGCCCAGCATGTCCGCGGCCCGTCTGCGCACTTCGTCGGGCGAGACGGGTTCGCCCCTAAGAATGTCGACCGTCCGCTTGCGGTACATGGCGGCGACCGGCCGGCCCCAGTCGATGGTCTCGTATTGGGCCACCTTGCCGTCCACCGTCTTGAACCCGTCGATGATCGCGTTGTCCCGCGGCGATTCTTCGGTGGCCAGCGCAAGTTCGACGTCCATCCACCTCAGGTTGCTGGCCAGCACCTTCTCCTGAACCTCGCGAAGATCCTTCGAGATGGTCTCGGCCGATTCGTACAGGGTCTTCAGCGTGGCGAACTCTTTCTCGCTCAGCGGCTGTTTCTCCAGATCGCGGATCGCCGTCTTGTATGAGAAATTGGCGATGCGCGACAGAAATTCCTCCGTCCGGTTGAACGGAAGGAGCGCGAGCGGCAATTGATTGATCTCGCTCTGAGCCTGGCTCGTGATGCGCCAGATGTTGATCAGACCTTTGCGCTGGAAGTCGTGCGACGACGCGCTCACCGCGAGCGTGTTGCCGAGCTGCTCGTGCAGCTGGTCGATATGATCGCTCAGATCGTGGAACGCGCGCTGATACTGGTTTTCCGCCTTGATGAGCAGGCTGTTCTTCTCCTGGTGCTCCCTGTATCCCCAGAAGGCCGTCCCGGCAAGCAGGACGGCGAACACCGGGAACAGCACCGCGCTAAGACGCGTATACATGCGACAAAGCTCCTTTCGCCGGCAAACTTGGCGTTAGTTTGCTTGGGCGGAAGGAGCTTTATGCACCGCTGACGATCACTCCCAGTGCTCCTCGATGTCGAAGTCATCGGTATTGTCGCACAGGCATTGGCGGAAGCCGGTATCGATCCGGCCCTTGTCCCGCCTGCCGCGGAGGATGAACTTCTCGCCGCACCGCCTGCAGCGGATGCGCACTTTCACCCGGTTCGTTGCAGCCGTTGTCATACGCGCCGACCGTCCTTTCGTGATCTCTTGGCCCATTATGGACGGATTCGCTGCATTTTAATCTCGTCTTCGCGCGGAATGGAACGGAAGGGTGAACGGTCGTTGGCGCGCCGGATTTTCCGTCCGCCCCGGATCCACAGATAGACCATGAGCGGCGTGATGAGCAGCATCCAGGAATGCTTGAACACGAGCAGAATATAGTCGAACGCGCCGTGCCAGAATAACGGTACCAGGAAAGACGCGGCGAGATATCGGCGGGACTTGCCCGTCGCGAATTTCGCCTTGCCGATATAGTAGCCCATCAGCACCCCGAACAGCGCGTGACCGGACACGGGCAGCAGCGCCCGCAGAATGAGCGACCCGAACGAGGCGGGCAGCAGCAGCGCGTACAGCACGTTCTCGAGCGTCGCGAATCCGAGCGACACGGCGGCCGCATAGACGATGCCGTCGTACGGCTCGTCGAATTCGGTATGGTTGTGGATCATGTGATACAGCACGAACCATTTCAGCGCTTCCTCGATGCCCGCCGAGACCAGGAAGGCCTGCACGAACGGGGAATCGCCGAGTTCAAGCGTCAGTCCGCGCTGGATGACGCCGATCGGCAGCACGATGAGCGCACCGACGATGAACATCCGCGCGACCATGTGGATCGGTTCGGCGTCGTATCGGTCCTTCAGATAGAAATAGGCCAGCAGCGCGATGCCCGGCGCGATGGCCGCCGTGAGCATCGACAGCATCCACATGCGGCCACCCCTCCCCGCGCAACCCGCATGAACGCATGAATGAGAGAAGCGCTCCCGAAAGCGGACGAGTCGCCTTCGGACGCGCTTCGATATCGGACAGCCGTACGACAAAGATCAGAACCGCTCGTTGATATCCTTCACGGCATCGGATGCGAAGATGACCTTGCCGTATTCCTCCAGCACGGCTTCCGTGACGGACGCCGCTTCGCCGTACTCGGCTAGCACCGCGGTAATCGTCCGGTAACGCGACTGTTCGACGCTTTCCGGCTCGAACGCCAGCAGATAGAGACCCTTGTAGGCATAGAGCCTGCCGCCGATCTCCGGACCGGCCGACGCCAGTCTGCGCGCCGCGGCGACGACATCCTCGAAATCCCGGAACGCGTACAGGATCGTGTCGCTGATCTCCAGCGTCACTTCCATCTCGTACATCTCGTCGTCGTGATCCCGCTCGTCATCATCGACATAGTCGTGATGCCCGACTTCTCCGCTGCCTCGGGTGACGATGACCACCATCCCTTGCGACGGAAGGCCGATCACTTCGACCGCCAGGGGACCGCTGGCTTCAAATCCCAATTCGCTGTAGGCCTGGTCCATCATCTCGCTGAACAGTTCGTGCACCTTGGGAATTTCGCGCCACAAGTCCTCCTTCTGGATCCCCCGTTCAAGGAGGTCGTCCAGCGTCAGGAAGATGCGGATCTTGTCCTGACTGAGCCGCTCAATCTTCATGATGGCTCTCCCCCTCTGCAGCATCGTACATTTGCACCCTGCGACCCTGCCGGACGAACCCGCGTCCACAGGCAAGATCTTGCTTCTATGTTATCATGGTTGCCCGCGAAATGCACTAGGAAACGAGGAAGAAAGCAAACCCATTTCCCCGCTGGAACGCAAAACGGGCGGCTGCGGCGGCGAGTTGGCACGAAGCGGAAATTCGCGCGGTCGGCGGAGGCGGGAATGCGCGTTTCCCCGTCGCGGCCGGCGTTTACGGCCGATTCGGGAGAAAACGCGGAAACAGGCGAAAAAGACCGTTTCCATGATCGGGGAAACAGCCTGACGGGATGAAAGGGGAAATGCTCCTGAACCCGTGCGGCGGGGAACTTGCCGGACGGGTATGCCGGTAGGGATCGCGGAATCCGGCGGGGCTTGACGCGCGCGCACGCGCGGCCGGCCCCGCCCGGCTCCATCGGGCAAGCTGCCGCGCGTGTTCAGTGGGGCTTGTCCCGGTCGGAAGCGGCGTCTCCGGCTTCCTCCAGAATCCGTTCCGCTTCGTGCTTCACGCGGGCGTCCGCGCTGATCAGCGAGCGGATCGTGTTCCAGGATGAACCTCCGGCGACGTCGGCCTCCTTCCGCTCGCCTTCCTGCTTCTCCGCGCCGAATTTGCGGTTCAGCATCTGCTCGATCATCATGCGCTTGGCGGCGTCCATGAACCGATCGGCGCCGCGGACGATCCATTCGACCGAGCCCGGCTTCCTGCGGGTCAGCATGATTCCGGCCGCGATGCCGATCAGGCTGCCCGCCACAAATCCGCGCATGCGCATTCGCGGGCACCTCCTCGTATGTCGGTTGGATTGCGTACCTAGTGTTGCCCGCGCAAATGCCGCCAATCCGGATCAAAATCAGGAAGCCGCGACGATGGATGGCCGCCGCTCCGCCATGATACAATGTTGGGGACACCCTGGGGAGGCGATGATGATGAGAAAAACCGCGCTCGCGCTGGCCGCCGCCATGCTGCTCCTGACTTCGTGCGGACGGGGCGCCGCGGACACCGGACTCCCGGACGCCCGGACCGACGGAGCCGGATCGCTCGAATCCGGCGCGGCGGGCGGAACGACCGCTCCCGACCCGGAGGCCGGCGAAGGGGAACCGTCCGGGAATGAATCCGGGGACTATCCCGAAGCCGAATCCGGACAGGACGAATCCGGCGAATCCGGCGATCCCGCCGCGCCCGGCGAACGGGACGCCGACGGAAGCGACTCCGCCACCGGACCGGCCGCGCCGCTCTATCGGATGAACGGCGCATACCGTTTCGTTCCGATCGACGATGAAGCGCCGAAGAACGTGGTGCTCCTCACCTTCGACGACGGCCCGAAGGACCGCGAGGTGCTGGAGCGGATGCTGGACGCGCTGGACAGCCACAACGCGAAGGCGGTCTTCTTCGTGAGCGGGTACCGCGCGGTGAAGCAGCCCGAGTTGCTGGAGCTGATCCACGAGCGCGGCCACACGATCGGCAACCATTCCTGGGACCATATCGATCTGAAGGCGCTGGAGGAAGCCGCCGTCCGCGACCAGATCGGCCGCGTGCAGCGGCTGGTGGAAGAGACGATCGGCACGGCGCCGAAGCTGTTCCGGCCGCCTTACGGTTCGGGCGGCGCCTACGTGAAGGGAATCGCGGAGGAGTTCGGCCTGCTCTTCACGACATGGTCGAATGGTTCGCTCGATTGGGATTCCAGCGCGAAAAACAAGCCGGATGTCGTGATCGGCAACGTGCTCGACCAGCTCCATCCCGGCGCGAACATCCTGATGCACGAGCTGCCGTGGACCGCGGACGCGCTCGACGAGCTGCTCGGGAAAATCGAGGAGGAAGGATACGGATTCCTCGATCCGGCGCTCATCGAGATACCGGTTCCGGATGCGGCGGACGGCGGAGCGTGAACAGATGGGCCTCCGCCGGCGCCGACAGGCGCAGCGGGAGATGCGACGTGCCGTAGCCGCAGCTGACGAACAGCCGGGGGCGCCCCGCGCCTCCGGCTTTCTTCTTCGGCAGTTTGCGCCAGCCGCGCAGGTAGCGGAGATGGCCGCGGGCAAGCGGGCCGACGAGCGGCAGCACGATCTGTCCGCCGTGCGTATGCCCGCAGAGGATGAGGTCGGTCAGGCGGAGATCCTCCGCCGACATCCGCTCGACGATCAGCGGATCGTGCGCGAGCAGGATGGTGAACACCGGACGCCTTCCCGGACGGAATCGGCCGGCCGGGCCTCGCAGCGCGGCGCGGACATCGTCCCGCCCGGTGCTCGGATCGTCCACGCCGGCCACCCGGATCGACTGTCCGTTCCGCTCGATGGCGCGCGACTCGTTCCGCAGCAGCGCGCACCCCTCCTCTCCGAGAAGCGCGGCGAGCTTCTCCGCGTCGACGTCGTAGTCGTGATTGCCGAACACCGCGCAGACGGGCGCGACGCCGGCCAGCAGCCTGACGTTCGTCCGGACTCTCCCGGCCGGCACGCCCCGCTCCGTCAGATCGCCGCCGATCAGCACGAGATCCGCTCCCGCCGCTTCCGCTTCGAGCAGCGAAACGAGCGGTCGCACGGTCCGGCGGTGGATGTCGCTGACGAACAGGATGCGGAAGCCGTCGAACGCCTCGGGAAGCCGGGGCAGCGCGACCGTTTCCCGATGCAGCCGCACGCGGAACGCTTCCCGCACCATGACGGCTCCGAGTCCCGCGCATGCCGCGGCGCCGGCCGCGGCCAACCAGACGATCACGGATCAGGCCCCCTTTCCCGCCCGCGCTCCCGGACGCTTCATTCTGCGTTCCCGTAATACATCCAGCGCCCCAGCATGAACAGCAGCCCCATCAGCGCAAGGAAAAGCACGATAAGCGAATTGTAGAACCAGCGCGCCGTCTGGTACTTGTTCGACGGGAATTTCACACGGCGCGGGGGCAGCGGCGGCAGCTCATCCTCCCGCTGTCCTTCCTTCGTATCGTCCGTCGTCGCGCGCGACAGGGAGAACTTCGCATCCCGTCTGGAAAGTTGGAACTCGTCTCGTCTCTCTTTCATGACTCCCTCCGAAACCGAATCATCAGCCCCCCGGCCGCGTCGATCAGGAAATGCGCCGCGATCGGCGCCCACAGCGTGCCGGTCTCGACATGGATCCACCCGAGCCCGTAGCTGGTCAGGAAGACGAGGCCCGTCGGAATCCAGTGCCTCAGATAGCGGACATGGATCGCCGCGAACACGATGCTGGTCCAGTAGGGACCGATATGATGCTGCACCGCGCCGCGGAACAGCAGCTCCTCGCACAGCGCGGCGGTCGCCGAGATCAACAGGATATGCCAGATCGGCCGGTTGCCGAACAGCCGCTCGTTGACGCCGCCGTCATCCGCCGCCTCCCCGGGCATCCAGCGATCCGCCGCGAGGTTGACCGCCAGCGCCGCCGCCGCAAGCGCGGCGCCCCAGAACAGAAATTGCGGTCCGGCCGGCCATGCCAGCAGCGCAATCGGATTTCGCCCCTGAAAAAACAGCCATGCCGTACCGATAATAAGCATGAGGGCTTGCGTCGCGTACAGATTGAGCAGCAGCATCCGGTCGTCCAGTTCGTCCACGGTGACGCGCCGCACCTTGAAGTTTCGCAGTTTGAATTTTTTCATCGTCGGGCCGCAGGTTTCCTTTTTCGTTATTTTCCCCTATACTGGAGAACGCTCACGCTATACTCTATCATACATCGTATGAAGGAGACTGTCATGGATAAGCGATTGCCACGGACGGAATTGCTGTTCAGCCTCGGATTTGTGTTCATGCTGGCCGTAGCCGTTGCCGCCTTCTTCCTGGGCATGAAGATCGGGACGGAACGGACCGAGGCGCGTTACGCGCCGAAGGAGGCGGCGGCGGCTCCTGCGGCCGTCACGGCCTACCAGCAGCAGGATCTCTTGTCGTACTACTATACGGTCTACCAGCCGTTCCGTTCCTTCGCCGCCGAATGGGTCCGGGAATCGGCAAAGATGAAATCCGGACAGACGAAGGATCCGTCCGGACGGCTCAAGGCATTGCAATCTGCGGCGAACGACCGCTACAGGGAAGCGGAAAAGGCGGATATGCCGTCTTCCTCGCCGCTGCTCGTCGAAGCCCAGACAAACGTGCTGAGAAGCCTGAAGCTGTTCGCGGAGGCGTTCGGCAAGCACGCGGCGGACGGCGGCGACGCGCAGACCGTCATTCGCAATGTCGGCGAGGACGCGCTCTACAGAAGCGCGCTCGACTACGCGCTGCTGGCGGAGGCGCAATATTTCGAAGCGATGGTGAAGTGGGGGGCCTCCCTCGATCCCGATTTCCCGGATCAGGTTCCGGAAGGTTCCGGCCTCCCGATCGAAACCTGGAACATCCAGCCGCTGCTGATGAAGAACGCGATCGCGGCCGGCCTGCTTGCGGAACGCCGGGTTCTCCAGGACTACTATCCGCAGGATCTGACGGCCCGGCTTGATCACTTCATCGAGTCCGGCCAGGCGTCGGGCTTCGGGATCGCGTCCGTGGACGAGGCCGTGGATCTTCTGCTGCGAACGGAAGCCGTCCGCTCCGGCGACTTCCTGGACAAGCGGAGCGCCTACGGTTCCGGCGAACTGCTGCCGCGGATTCCGATGTTCGAAGAGGGTTGACGGTTCGTCGCACTATTGCGGGCCCATTGGTGACATTTTCATGATCGGGCTTTCGAGTGATTGCGCAATATCGTCGCTTAATATAAAATAGAAAAGGTCTGCAAGCCATATCGGTGCATGCGTGTACTGAAACTCTCGTCCGGGGACGGCAGACGGCAACGGGCGGGGGTTTCCTTATTTTGCATTTTTGGCACGGGAGGTTCATTGGGGGCATGTTCAAAGTTCTCGTAATGGATTCGATCAGCGACCACGGCATCCAGATGCTGATCGACGCCGAGGACGTCGCCGTCGACAAGAAGGCGGGACTCAGCGAAGACGAGCTCGTCGCCATCATCGGCGATTACGACGCGTTGCTCGTGCGCAGCCAGACGAAGGTCACGGCCCGCATCATGGATGCCGGCAAGAAGCTGAAGGTCGTCGGCCGCGCGGGCGTCGGCGTCGACAACATCGATCTGGCGGCCGCGACCGAGCGCGGCATCGTCGTGATCAACGCGCCGGACGGCAACACGATCACCACCTGCGAGCACACGTTCGCGATGATGATGGCGCTTGCTCGCCACATTCCGCAGGCTTACGCCAAGACGATCTCCGGCGTATGGGACCGCAAGTCGTTCGTCGGCGTCGAGCTGCGCAACAAGAAGCTCGGCGTCCTCGGCATGGGCCGCATCGGCAGCGAGGTGGCCATCCGCGCGAAGGCCTTCGGCATGGAAGTGCTGGGCTACGATCCGTTCCTGACGGAGGAGCGGGCGGACAAGCTGGGCGTCAAGCTGTCCACCATCGAAGACATCGTCCGGACGGCGGACTTCATCACGGTTCATACCCCGCTCACGCCGGAAACCCGCCACATGATCTCCCGTCCGCAATTCGAGATCATGAAGCCGGGCATGCGCATCATCAACTGCGCGCGCGGCGGCATCATCGACGAGCAGGCGCTGGTCGAGGCGATCGACGCCGGCATCGTGGCGGGCGCGGCCTTCGACGTGTTCGAGACCGAACCGCCGGCGCCGGACCATCCGTTCCTGCGCCATCCGAAGATCATCGTCACGCCGCACCTCGGCGCGTCGACGGTGGAGGCGCAGGAGAACGTGGCGATCGACGTGTCGGAGCAGGTGCTCCACATCCTGCGCGGCGAACCGTTCAAGAACGCGGTGAACATGCCTTCGATTCCGTCGGAAGTGCTGAGCAAGCTGCAGCCGTACTACCCGCTCACCGAGAAGCTCGGCAAGGTCGCCGCCCAGCTCGCGGAAGGCGCGGTGGAAGAGATCAGCGTCAGCTATTCGGGCGAAATCGCCGACATCGACACCTCTTCCCTGACCCGCTCGGTCGTCAAGGGCGTGCTCTCGCACCATCTGGGCGAAGACCAGGTCAACCTGGTGAACAGCCTGCACCTCGCGAAGACGCGCGGCGTCAACATCGTGTCGAACAAGTCGTACGCGCACAAGGGCTTCACCAACCTGATCACGGTGAAGCTGCGCACGAAGCGCGAGGAGCGTCTCGTCTCCGGCACGCTGCTCAACGGACTCGGCGCCCGCATCGTCCAGATCGACCAGTTCCCGGTGGACGTCGCGCCGGAGGGCAATCTCGTGCTGGTCAGCCACCACGACAAGCCGGGCATCATCGGCCGGGTCGGAACGATCCTCGGCTCGAACGACGTGAACATCGCGACGATGCAGGTCGGCCGCAAACTGATCGGCGGCGAAGCGATCATGGTGCTGACCGTCGACAAGTCCGTGCCGAAGGACGTGCTCGCCGAAATCGCCAAATTGCCGGATCTGAAGAACGCGAAGGAAATCCACGTATAACGCGCGATCGGCGCCATCGGCGCGATCAACGCGCTCAACGGCAAAAGGGCTTGATCCCCTCCGCCCGACGGCAGCGGGATCAAGCCCTTGCTTCTTTGTTCCACGACGAACAAGAAAACCCGCCGCGATTCGACGGACGCAACCGGACATGTCCGCCCTACGCCTGAGCCGGTTCGACGGGAAGCAGCAGCGTGAACGTCGTGCCGCGCCCGACCTCGCTTTCCACGCCGATCCGGCCGCGGTGCGCCTCGACGATGTTCTTCACGATCGCCAGCCCGAGCCCGGTGCCGCCCGTGCCCGGTTCCGACCCGCGCTTGCGCGCCTTGTCGGCCTTGTAGAACCGCTCGAAGATGTACGGCAAATCTTCCGCCGGAACCCCCTGCCCCTCGTCCCGCACGACGATGCAGACATGGGCGCTTCCGTCCACATCCGCCTCGTCCGCCGCCACCTCGATCGCCGCGCCTTCCGGCGTGTGGCGCATCGCGTTGGAGAGCAGGTTCGTCAGCACCTGCTCCAGCCGGTCCTCGTCGGCGGCTTTCAGGACAAGCGGCTTGTCGGAGAGCGAATGCAGAAGCCGGATGTTCCGCTCCTTCGCGTAGACGTGGAATTTCCGGTGCACGCGCCGGATCAGCTCGCCGATGTCCACCACCCGCTGCTTGATTTCGAAATGGCCGCTCTCCATCCGCGCCAGGTCCAGCAGATCGTTCACGAGTCGCCCCATCCGCACCGACTCGTCATGGATGACGCGAACGATCTCCCGCTGCTCTTCGGGCGACGCCGCAATGTCGTCGAGCAGCGCCTCGCTGTACCCCTGCAGCATCGAAAGCGGCGTGCGGATTTCGTGCGAGACATTCGCGATGAAGTCGGTCCTGAGCTTCTCCAGCCGGTATTCCTCCGTCACGTCGCGCAGCACGGCGACAGCACCCCGGACGCTCCGATCCGACTTGAGCGGCGCCATGACGACCGACCAGACCTCGTTATGGACGTGCACCCTGCCGCTCGTGTCGCGGCCTTCCCGCAGCACGGCGTCGTACAGCTCGCGCAGCGGTCCCGGGACGTCGCCGCTTCGGCCTTCCGCGTCCGGCTCGCTGTCCCACGCGATCTCCGCCCACCGCTTCAGCACGGCCTCGCCCTGCGGGTTCGACTGGATCGTCCGTCCCGAGGCGTCGAACGTGATGACCGCGTCGGTCATGCTGCGCAGAATGCCCGCGAGATGCTCCTTCTCGTGCTGCAGGTCGCGGATCAGCTTGTCGACCTCGGCGGCCATGTGGTTGAACGTGCCCGCCAGCTCGCCGATCTCGTCGGTGGAGCGGATCGGCAGCCGCATCCGGTAGTCGCCCCGCGCGATCAGGTCGGCCGCCCGCTTCATCTCGAGCAGCGGCTGGGTGATCTTGAACGACAGGAAAAAAGCGAAGAACGTCGTCAGCAGAAAGCCGATGACGCCCGTAATGACAAACAGCAGCTTTACTTTGTAGGCGTTGTTCGAAAAAGCGAGATCAATGTATTGCAGCAGGAACATGCCGAGGATGATCAGGACGACCGCGACCAGCCCGATGATCGTCGCCCACAGCTTGAAGACGACGCTCCTCACGAAGCGCAGGATCATGTCACTTCGGCACCTCGAGCTTGTAGCCGACGCCCCACACCGTCGTGATCATCGCCGCCGCCTCCGGCGACACCCGGTTCAGCTTCTCGCGCAGCCGCTTCACGTGGGTGTCGACCGTCCGCAGATCGCCGAAAAACTCGTAGTTCCACACATCCTTGAGCAGATCTTCCCGGGTGAACACCTTGTCCGGCGACATCGCCAGGTAATGGAGCAGTTCGTACTCCTTCGGCGTGAGCTGCACCTCCTGGCCGTTCGCCGTGACGCGGTGCGCGTCGTGCTCGATCATGAGATGCGGGAACACGATGTTGTTGCTCGCGTGCGTCTCCCTGGTGAGATACGCGGTCGCCGAGGAGCGGCGGAGGATCGCTTTGACCCGGTAGATGACTTCGCGCGGGCTGAACGGCTTCACGACATAGTCGTCCGCGCCGGCCTCGAATCCCTGCACCCGGTTCATTTCCTCGCCCTTGGCGGTCAGCATGAGCACCGGCGTCGCCTTCGACTGCCGCAGCTTCGAGCAGACCTCGATGCCGTCCATGCCGGGCAGCATCAGATCGAGGATGACGAGTTCGTAGTCGTTCTCGAGTGCCATCCGGAGCGCCTGCTCCCCGTCCTCCGCCTCGTCGATCCGGTAATTCTCCTTCTCGAGGTACATGCGCAGGAGCCGCCGGATGCGCTCCTCGTCATCCACGACCAGAATCCGTTCCGTCTGTTCCGACACCGTTCCCACTCTCCTTCAAGGCAACAATGATGATCTAGCTCACGCCGGCGTACGAGTGGAGGCCGGCGATGATCAGATTGACGCCGATCAGGGTGAACATCACGATGAGAAAACCGATGACCGACAGCCACGACGACTTGAGGCCGTGCCAACCGCGCGACAGTCTGAGGTGCAGATACGCGCTGTAGAAAAGCCACGTGATGAGCGCCCACACTTCCTTCGGATCCCATCCCCAGAACCGACCCCAGGCCTGTTCCGCCCAGATCATCGCGAAGATGAGGCCGCCGAGCGTGAAGATCGGGAAGCCGATCGCGATCGACCGGTAGCTGATCTCGTCGAGATCGTCCGGATCGATGCCGTCGAGCAGCGGATGGATGACGGCGCCGAGCGGCTTGCGCGCGATCAGGCGGAGCAGCCCGTACAGGATCGTGCCGCTCAGGATCGACCAGATGACCGTGTTGAACTTGCGGCCGGCGTTCACGCCGTTCATCCAGCCCGGCGCCTCGAAGAGCGGCCGGTCGAGCCCCAGGAACGGCTGCACGGACACGGCCTCGCTGGCGTGCGGCTTCACGATCGGCGGCAGCTGGTATTCGACGGTCCGCGTCGTCATCACTTCGTTGCCGCGGGCGTCGATCGACAGCTCCTCCTGCAGGAACGACGCCTCGTATCCGGCGCCGCGGAACGCGAACACCGTGATGATGAAGCCGGCGACGACGACGAGCACGTAGAGCGAGAATTCGAGCCAGAATTGCGATCTGCGCGCGAAAGCGCTCTTGTCGTTATAATCGGTCACGCGCAGCAAATACATGAGACCGGCGGCGAAACCGACGGCAAAAAACGCTTCCCCGAGCGCCGCGCCCGTCACGTGCAGTCGCAGCCAGTTCGACTGGAGCGACGGCACGAGCGGCTGCACTTCCTGCGGGAAGACCGCCGCGTACGCGATGATCAGGATCGTCAGCGGCAGCGCGAACATGCCGAGCAGCGGCGAGCGATAGATCGCGTACAGAATCGTGAACGCGATCATGATCATCATGCCGAGCAGCGTCAGAAACTCGTACATGTTGCTTGTCGGAATATGTCCCGCCCCCGCCCACCGGGCGAAGAAGAACACGAGATGGGCGGCGAGGCCGAGCGACGAGAAGACGAACGCGATTCCCGACCATTTGCGCGTGTGGGCGGCCGGCTCGCGGTTGTTCCATTTGCGCCCGATGACCGAGATCACATAGAGCAGAAAGGCGACGCAATAGAGCGCGAACGCCGCGAGAAAAGCGCCGCTGCTGATGGAAAGCCAGTTCACTTGTTTCTACCTCCGTTGTCCAGCGACTTCGGGTCGGCTTCGAGGCCGGCCGCGCGCAGCACGGCGGCGACTTCGCTCCTGAGGCCGTACCAGTTCTTGTTCGTGTGCGCGCCGAGCGTCAGCCGGCCGTCGTCGATGCGCAGCCATACCCGGCGGTGCTGCCAGTAAAAGCCCATGACCAGCCCGATCAGCGAGATGAAGGCGCCGACGAAGACGTACGGCAGCGCGCGGTCGACGCGGACGTTGAGATAGCTGACGTCGCCGGTGAATTCCACATTCGCCATGTCCGTCACGCGGATGTCGAACCGTTCCGCCATCTCGCCGTTGATCAGATCCTGTCCGAACCGCTCGCGGTCGGTCGGGATCGGGAAGTAGAAGAACGTCTCTCCCTCCGCCGGCAGATCCGGCCCCTGGATCAGGAACAGGAACGCCGGCGCGTTCGGCTGGTTCGACAGGTTTGCCGGCTCGCCGCTTGCGTTCACCGTGAAGTCGAGGAACCGGGTGATCAGTTTCAGCCGGTAGGGTCCGACCTCGTATTCCGGCTCCGGCTCGAGGATCGACAGCTCGAACGGACCGTAGGTTTCGCCGCTCTTCAGGTCCGTCAGCACCGGACGGATGGCCTTGAGCCTCGGCGTCGTGTCGTAGTCGAACTGATACAGCTTGAGCCCCTTGTACTCGAGCGGATCGTTGACGAGGATGTCGTGCTCCTTCACCTTGCGCAGGACGGGCTCCAGCGCCGTGCTGCCGCAATTCGCCTCACACACGTACAGCTCGGCCTTCGTCACGAACCGCTTCGGGCGAAGCGTTCCCTTCAGCCGGTCCGGCAGCTCGTCGTCCGCGTAATATTCGACTTCGAAATCGAGATTCTTCACGTAGTAATGCGTCTCGGGAATCGGCACGGCTTCGCCTTCCCGCACGCCGACGTACTGGTCCATCTGCCATCCGGGGATCGCCCGCGCGAGCACGGCCAGCAGAAACACGATCAGCCCGATGTGGTTGATGTACGGCCCCCACCGGCTGAACCGGTTTTTCTCCGCGAGCAGCGCCGTTTTCTCCGCCGTGACGCGGTATCTTTTCTTCCCGAGCAGTTCCCCGAGCTTCCGCGTCCACTCCTCGTCGTCGCCGTCGAGATCGGCGGCGTACGTCACCCGCTGGCGCGTCAGGAACTGGATGTGCTTGCGGACCTGCTGCTTGCTCAGGGCCCGGTACAGCGGCAGCACCCGGTCGAGGCTGCAGATGACGAGCGACGCGCCGATCATGACGAGCAGCGTGATGAACCACCACGACTCGTAGGTATGGGACAAGCCGAGCATGTAGTAGATCTTGCCGGGCAGCCCGTAGTTCTCTTCATAATAGGAAGGATCGAAGTTGATGAACGTGTTCTCCTGCGGATAGATCGTGCCGAACGTCGCGCCGATCAGCGTGATGACGATCAGCACGACGGCCACCTTGACCGAGGAGAAGAAGTTCCAGACGCGGTCGATCAGGTTCGGATTCTTCTTCTGCGACCGCCGCGCCACGCCGTCGTACCGCATCTCGAGCGGGCGGTCCGACAGCGCTTCTTCGCCGAGCGGCTTCCCGCACGATTCGCACAGCGTCGTGTCCGGCGGATTCTGGTGCCCGCATTCGCATTTCGTGTTTTCGAACAAAAAGCCTCTCCCTTTCGGATCGTCACGTCTCCAGCAGTCTGAGGATGTATTGCTCGATTTCCTCGTCCGCCATGCCGCCGACGTCGATATCCATGATCCGTCCGTCGCGGCCGATGAAGAACGTCGTCGGATAGGACCGCAGCGCATACCGGCGCTCGATCATCCGGTTCTTGTCGCGCAGAATCGTGTAGCTCAGATCGAACCGTTTCAGGAAATCGCGCACCGTGATGTCGTCCTCGCTCAGATTGATCGCGAGCACGACGAGTCCCTGATCCTTGTATTTCTGATATTGCCGCTCAATCGCCGGCATCTCCGCGACGCACGGCGGGCAGAAGGTGCCCCAGAAGTTGATGATGACGGGCTTGCCCTTGTAGTCGTCCAGGCTGTGCAGTTTGCCCTCGATATCGGCCACGTTCTCGAAAGCCGGCGGACGGCCGCCGATCTTCGGCTTGTCCCCGTCCGACGCGAACAGCGTCGTGCCGACCGCGTAGCCGCCGAGCAGCAGGATGCCGATCAGGATGACGATCTGGGTGATCTTGCGTTCCCGGCCTTTCATCCGCTGTCCACCTTTCCGCGTGTTCCGTCATTCTCCATCATTATAACGAATCCCGGCGCCTTGGGGCTCCGGGGGGGAATCGCTATTTATGAACTTTGTGTGACCTTTCGGCCTCTTCGAGCAGCGCCCTGACCTCTTCGGGCGTCAGCGGGCGGTACTTGCCGCGCGGGATGCCCTGCAGCGTCAGGCTGCCGAAGCGCACGCGCTTCAGCCGCTTCACCGGATGGCCGATCGCCTCGAACATTCGCCGCACCTGGCGGTTGCGTCCCTCATACAGGGTGATCTCGATCGTCGCTTCGTTCTTGTCCGGGTCGACGTCCCGGTATTCGACCTCCGCGGGGGCCGTCATCCCGTCGTCCAGCCGGATGCCCTTCGCCAGCTTCTCCAGCTGCGTGCCGTGCGGCACGCCCTTCACGACGGCGTGGTACGTCCGCGGGATATGGCCGGATGGATGGGTCAGCCGGTTCGCGAAATCGCCGTCGTTCGTGACGATGAGCAGCCCTTCCGTATCGTAATCGAGGCGCCCGACCGTGTACACCCGTTCCTTGACATCGCGGAAAAAGTCGGCGACCACCTTGCGTCCCTGCGGATCGCTGGCGCTCGTGATGACGCCCTTCGGCTTGTTGAAGGCGAAATACAGCTTGTTCTCGGCCTTGATGACGCGCCCGGCGACCTTGATCTCGTCGACGGCCGGATCCGCTTTCGCGCCGAGCGTGCGGACGACCTGGCCGTTCACTTCCACCTGGCCGGACAGGATCAGCTCCTCGCACTTCCGCCGCGACGCGACCCCTGCGCGGGCCATGATTTTCTGCAGTCGTTCCAACGTCTTCACCTCTTGTCCATCATCATACCCGTCCGGAATCAAAATCACAAGCGGACCGCAAAACGGCAAAGCGGGACCCTCCGGCGGCGGCACGCCGGAAGTTCCCGCTTCATTCCCGGTTATCCGTTCCGTTCATCCGAAAACAAGCAGACAGACCACGACGGCGGCGACGAATCCGACCAGATCCGAGAACAGCCCGACCTTCAGCGCGTATCGCGTCCGCCGGATGCCGACCGCGCCGAAATAGACGGTGAGCACGTACAGCGTCGTGTCCGTGCTGCCCTGGATCGTCGACGCGATGCGGCCGATCATCGAGTCCGGCCCGTAGGTCTTGATCAGATCGGTCGTGTATGCGAGCGAGCCCGCGCCGGTGATCGGGCGAAGCAGGCCGAGCGGCACGACTTCGCCCGGCACGCCCAGCCGTTCGAACAGCGGCCGCACCGCCGCGACGAGCAGATCCATCGCGCCCGACGCGCGGAACATGCTGATCGCCGTCATCATGCCGACCAGATGCGGGATCAGGCCGACGGCCGTTCCGAAGCCGTCCTTCGCGCCTTCGACGAACGACTCGTACACCGGCACCTTGCGCCAGGCCGCATACAGCGGGATGAAGGCGATCATCGCGGGGATCATCCAGGCGGAGAGCGTCGTGACGAGCGCGTACACCGCCGCTCACCCGCCTTCCGCGCGCGGCGGGCGGCCTTCGCCGCCGGCCGCCGGCGGCAGCGCGTCATCCGCCGGATGGCGGAACCTCGCGGCGCGCGCCGACCGCGGCAGCCCGGCCGGCGGGCCCGAGCGGCGGGGCGGCCTTGCGGCGCGGCTCCGGAACCAGCGGTCGGCGAGCAGCGCCGCGCCCGTCGCGATCGCCGTCGCGGCGATGGTCGTGCCGACGATCTCCGCCGGATTGGCGGAGCCGAAGCTCATCCGGATCGCGATCAGTGTCGTCGGCACGAGCGTGATGCTCGACGTGTTGATCGCAAGCAGCGTGCACATGGCGGGCGTGGCCGTCTTCGGGTCGGGGTTCAGCTTCTGCAGCTCCTGCATCGCCTTGATCCCCATCGGCGTCGCGGCGTTGCCGAGGCCGAGCAGGTTCGCGCTCATGTTCGACATGATGTACCCGATCGCCGGATGGTCCTTCGGCACATCGGGGAACAGGCGGCGGACGGCCGGGCCGAGCAGGACCGCGAGCTTCCGGAGCAACCCGGCGTCCTCGCCGATCCGCATCAGCCCCATCCAGAAGACGAGCACGCTGATGAGTCCGAAGCAGACGGTGACGCCGGTCTGCGCGCCGTCGAACGCCGCCTTCGTCAGCTCTTCCATTCGCCCGCTTGCCGCCGCGGCGATGAAGCTGAGCGCGATCATGCCGAGCCAGATCCAGTTGACCACGATGTCACACCCCCCGCGTGAGCAGCGTCAGGATGACGACGCGCAACGCGGCCGGCAGCGAACGGCCGGACGGAATCTCCGCCGGCTCCTCCGCCGCTCCGGCCGCCCGCGCGGCGGACCGCTTCTCCCGGCGCCCTTTGTCATCCGGCGATTCCAGCAGCTTCAGCGGCACCGAGCCGATCGGCACGCCGTCCATCCGGAACTCGAGCCGGCCGACGTCGCCGAGCCGCGTCCGGACATCGTCCTGCGGCCTTACGACGAGCCTCGTCGTGATCCGCTCCCGCTCGCCCTCCGCCAGCGGATACCGGAACGGACGCGCGACCGCCAGCCGATATCCCGCGATCTTGCGGCCTTCCTCCGCGATCGTCAGCAGCGGATAATGCTCGAATCCCCAGTCGAGCAGCTTCCGGTGGTCGGCCCAGTCATCCCCGTCGTTGAGCGTGACGGCGGCGAGCTGCTGCCCGTTTCGCGTGGCCGAGCTGACGAGACAGCGGCCCGCGAGCTTCGTGTAGCCGGTTTTGACGCCGTCCGCTCCCTCGTACATCAACAGCATTTTGTTCTTGTTCGTCCAGACGTGATCCCATTCCGCGTTCGGATTTGGCACCTTCTTCACGCGGGTCTTCACGATCTCGCGGAACACCGGATTGCGCAAAGCGTAGGCGGTCAGCCTCGCCAGATCGTTCGCGGACGAGTAATGATCGTCGTGGTCGAGCCCGTGCGGGTTCATGAAATGCGTATTCTCAAGGCCGAGCTCGCGCGCCTTCTCGTTCATCAGATGGACGAATCCTTCCTCCGAGCCGCCGACATGCTCGGCGATCGCGACGGCGGCGTCGTTGCCGGAGCGGAGCATGAGGCCGTAAAGCAGATGGTGGAGACTCATCTCGTCGCCGACCCTGAGGTAGATCGACGAGCCTTCCTTGCCCGCCGCGCGGCGGCCCGTCTTGACGATGTCGGACAGATCGCCGTGTTCGATCGCGACGATCGCGGTCATGATCTTGGTCAGGCTGGCGATCCGCATCCGCTTGTCGCCGTTGTGGGAGTAGAGCAGCCTGCCCGATTCGACGTCGATCAGCGCGGCGGCTTCCGCATTCGTCGAGACCGGCCGCGGCGCTGCGGCGGCCGAAGGCGAGGCGGCCGCCGCCACCAGCGCGGCGACGACCAGCATGATCAGCATGCGCGGCTTCATCCTGCGGCTTCCTCCTTCGGACTGGCGGACCGGACGCGCGCCCGGCGGGCGTGTCCGATCCCGGGTCTTGTACCATCGTATGACGGGCCGTCCGCCCGAATGCTTCCCAGGCGATCCGGACACAAAAAAACTGCCCTCGAGCGGGCAGCAATGGTTCAGACAACCGGTGTGTTCGCCGGGGAGGAAAAGGCCTCCGCCTCTTCGACGGTCCGCGTGTCCGACGCGTTCCTGTTCGCGTTCCCTCTCATGATGGCCGACAGCTTGTCGAGCATCTTCGGCGCCGAATCGATGACGCGCTCCCACAGGTGGGTCTGGTTGTCCAGCGAGACGATCTTGACGCCCTGCGAACCGACGACCAGGAACGCGATCGGCGTAATCGACACGCCGGCGCCGCTGCCGCCTCCGAAGGGAAGCGCGACCGTCGCGTTGTGCTGGTCGACCGACGCGTGCGTCGGTTCGGAGTTGCCGTCCAGACGGATGTCGGAACCGCCGGCGACGAAGCCGAAGCCCACCTTCGAGATCGGCAGGATCACGCTGCCGTCGGGCGTCTGCACCGGGTCGCCGACGATCGTGTTGACGTCCACCATCTCCCGGATGCTCTCCATGGCGGTCTCCATCAGGCCCTGGATCGGATGGTCGAGCATGGTTCATCCTCCTTCGTCGGATAGTGCTGTAACGCGCATGGATAGGTTGCCCCGGGGCGGATTCTTTATGCCGTCCGTATGCCGTCCCCGGCTAGGTATGCCGGGGTTTCGCGCCGTCCGCCTGCGTCAGCAGCTTCATCCATCCTTCGATGCCGCCCTTGACGCTTAGGATGCGGCCGAACATGACCAGGCCCGCGAGCAGCAGCCAGCCGGCCCGGATCCGGGCGGTAAAGGCGAGATTCGTCTTGAACACGGCCGAACCGAACAGCGGCTCGACGCGCAGCGCGGGCGCCGCGCAAAGGCGGAGCCGGCGCGACAGGATGCCGGCCATCCCCGTCTTGACCGACCAGACGGCGCCGGTCATCATCGCCGTCCAGAACGCGTCCCGCACGCCGATCGCGGTCTCCCATTTCCATTCCGTCAGCCTCACGCGCGCGATGAGCCTTTTGACGACGCCGGTCATATGGAAGGTCAGCCGCAGGGCCAGCTTCGTGTTGCGGATGAACCGCTCCACGTCGTCCCGGTCGACATCCGTCATCTCCGCGCCCCGCCGTCCGCGCCGGATGAGCAGCTCCCCGTCCGACCAGGACCAGTCGAACGCCTTCATGACCATCCGCCGCCGAATCAGTCCGAACAGCGCGCGAATTTCGAGTTCGGCGTCGTCGTCCGCGCCGACGCGGCGGTACCGTCCGCGCACGGCGACATCCGAAGCGCAGACGGCCGCCAGCAAGCCGACCGCGGCGACGGCCAGCCAGAACCATTGAGCCGGCATCGTCCTTCCCCCGCTTTCCGACGGTAGCCATGGATAGTATGTCCTTCGATTGCCGGAACATGCCGGACGCGGAAAAGGCGGGACGAGCCCCGTCGGGGAGCTTCGACCCGCCTTCTTCTCGCGGAATGATGGATATGGGCGTGTTCAGTTGTCGTCCCGGAATTCGTCCAGCGTCATCTGCATGCTGTCCAGCTTCTCGAACAGGAGCTGCGTCTGCTCGGCCAGCAGATCCTCGCCGGCCACCTCCGGATCGGGCAGAGCCTTAAGGTCCGGCAAGCCGAAATAATCGAGGAACGCCTTCGTCGTGCCGTACAGGATCGGCCGTCCGATCGCGTCCGCGCGGCCGACCTCCTGGATCAGCTCCTTGTTCACCAGCGACTGCAGCGCGCGGTCGCTCTTGACGCCGCGGATCTCCTCGATCTCGACGCGCGTGATCGGCTGGCGGTAGGCGATGATCGCCAGCGTCTCGAGCGCGGCCTGCGACAGCCCCTGCCTGCCGGGCGTGTAGGCCAGCTTCTCGAAATACGGCGCGTGTTCCGGCACGGTGGTCAGCCGGTAGCCGCCGGCCACCTCGGCGACGCGCAGCCCCCGGCCATCGCGGATCATGTCCGCTTTCAGCTCCTCCGCGGCGTCGCGCGCCAGCGAGGGATCGCAACCGAGGATCTCGCCGAGCTGCTTCGCGCTGATCCCCTCGTCGCCGGCCATGAACAGCAGTCCTTCAATAATCGATTTCAAGGTCTTGTAATCCACTCGCCGCCGAATCTCCTCTCCATTGAATGACGATATCGTCGAACAGCCGGTGCTGGAAACAGTACACCGCGCCCCGCTTCATCAACTCCAGTATGGCGAGAAAGGTGACGACGATCTCCTGACGGTCCAGCTCCCGCCGGATCAGCTTCGAGAACTTGACGGTCCGGTGCTCCCGCAGCAGCTCGGCGATGTCGCGTATCCGGTCCTTGACCGAGATCTCGTCGCGCCGCACCGTCGAGACGAGATTGCGGCGCGCGTGCCGCCGCATCGCGCGCAGGTACGCCGCGGTCAGATCGGACGGCGCGAGGCCCTGGACCGGATTTTCCGGCTTCGTCGGCAGGTAGGGCGTCAGGTCTTCGGGCTCCTTCGTGTAGACGAGCCCGCGATCCGTCTCCAGCTCGCGCAGCTTGCCGGCGAGCTCCTTGTACTTGCGGTATTCGACCAGCCTCCGGATCAGCTCTTCACGCGTGTCGATGGTCGGGTCCTCGAGACCTTCCGGCCACTCTTCCTCGACGACCGGCGGTTTCGGCAGCAACTGCCGGCTCTTGATCGCGAGCAGCGTGGCGGCCATGACGAGGAACTCGCTCGTGATCTCGAGTTCGAGCTCCTGCATGGCGTTCAGATATTCCAGGTACTGGTCCGTGATCTCGCTGATCGAAATCTCGTGGATATCGATTTCCGCCTGATCGACCAGATGGAGCAGCAGATCAAGCGGCCCTTCGAAAGATTCGAGTTTGTAATGGATCGTCACGCTTCGCGTTCCCTTCGCTTCGGCTGGATGGCTCCCGGACCGCTCAGGCCTGGATGGCGCGCGTCAGATTGGCCATCTCGATGGCCGTGACGGCGGCGTCCCAGCCTTTGTTGCCGGCCTTCGTGCCGGCCCGCTCGACCGCCTGCTCGATCGTGTCGGTCGTCAGGACGCCGAAGATGACCGGCACGCCCGTCTTCAGCGCGATCGCCGCGACGCCCTTGGACACCTCATTGCAGACGTAGTCGAAATGCGGCGTCGACCCGCGGATGACGGCGCCGAGCGTGATGACCGCGTCGTACTTGCCGCTCTCCGCCATCTTCTGCGCGATGAGCGGAATCTCGAACGCGCCGGGCACCCAGGCGATCTCGATCTCCGAGTCGTCCGCGCCGTGGCGCTTGAGCGCGTCGAGGGCGCCCGACACGAGCTTCGAGACGATGAATTCGTTGAAACGCCCGGCGACAATGCCGTATTTCAGCCCTTGCGAGACCAGTCTGCCTTCGTATACCTTCACCATGCATCCGTCATCCTTTCTCTCCACCCAGGGAATCCAGATTCAGCATATGCCCGAGCTTCGCCTGCTTCGTCTGCAGGTAGCGGGCGTTGTCCTCGTTCGCTTCCATCTGCAGCGGCACCCGCTCGACCACCTCGAGGCCGTAGCCTTCAAGCCCCTTGATCTTGCGCGGGTTGTTCGTCAGCAGCCGCATCTTGCGCACGCCCAGATCCTTCAGGATCTGCGCGCCGATGCCGTAATCGCGAAGATCCGGTTTGAAGCCCAATTGAATATTCGCGTCCACCGTGTCGAATCCCTGCTCCTGCAGCTTGTACGCCTTCAATTTGTTGATCAGCCCGATGCCGCGGCCTTCCTGGCGCATGTAGAGCAGGACGCCGCAGCCGGCTTCCTCGATCTGGCGCAGCGCGGCCTCGAGCTGCGGGCCGCAGTCGCACCGGTGGGAATGGAACACGTCGCCGGTCAGGCATTCGGAATGGACGCGCACGAGCACCGGCTGCGAGGGATCGATATGCCCCTTCACCAGCGCGACGTGCTCCTTCGAGTCGACATCATTCGTGTACGCGACCGCGCGGAACGTGCCGAAATCGGTCGGCATCCGCACCTCGACGACGCGCTGGATGAGGTTCTCCTTCTCGTTCCGGTACCGGATCAGATCCCGGATCGTGATCAGTTTCAGCCCGTGCTTCGCGCGGAAATCCAGCAGATCCGGCAGCCGCGCCATCGTGCCGTCGTCTTTGATGATCTCGCAGATGACCGCCGCGGGATACGCGCCGCACATCCGCGCGAGGTCGATCGCCGCCTCGGTGTGGCCGGCCCGCCGCAGCACGCCGCCCTTCTTCGCGATCAGCGGGAAGATGTGCCCCGGCCGGCGGAAGTCGGACGGCCTGGCCTTCGGATCGATCAAGGCCTTCACCGTCTGCGCGCGCTCCACGGCCGAAATGCCCGTCGTCGTCGAGACGTGGTCGACCGACACGGTGAACGCCGTGCCGTGGTAATCGGTGTTGTGGGCGACCATCGGCGGCAGGTCGAGCTCCTCCGCCCGTTCCTGCGTGATCGGCACGCAGACGAGGCCGCGGGCTTCCGTGATCATGAAGTTGATCACCTCCGGCGTCGCCTTGTCCGCCAGCGCGATCAGGTCGCCTTCGTTTTCCCGGTCCTCGTCGTCCACGACGATGACCGTCTTGCCCATGATCAGATCGTAGATCGCGTCTTCGATCGCGTCGAATTCCGGTTTCATCGCACTCCCTCCGTTTCGCGCAGCTTCAGATAAATCCGTTCTCCCGGAGAAGCGCCTCGGTCAGTCCGGTTCCGCCGCCGTCCGGTTGTCGCCCGTTTTTTTTGCCGTATCCGAGCAGATGCTCCACGTACTTGCCCAAAATGTCGCATTCGAGGTTGACCCGGTCGCCGGACCGCTTGAACCGGAGCGCCGTCATCCCCAGCGTGTGCGGGATGATGGCCACGCTGAAGGTTCCGCCGTCGACCCTGGCGACCGTCAGGCTGATGCCGTCGACCGCGATCGATCCGCGCGGGACGATGTACCGCAACAGATCGGGATCTTCCGGCTTGAGCGCGAACCAGACGGCGTTGCCTTCGTCCTCCCGCGACACGATGACGCCCGTGCCGTCGGCGTGCCCCTGCACGATATGGCCGCCGAACCGGCCGTCCGCCGGCATCGCCCGCTCCAGGTTGACGGGACTGCCCGGCTTCAGGTCGCCCAGCGCCGTATGCCGGTACGTCTGCGGCGTCACGTCCGCCGTGAATGTCGTGCTCCCGAGCGACGTCACGGTCAGGCAGACGCCGCTGACCGCGATGCTGTCGCCGATCTTCGCGTCCTCGAGCACCCGGCTTGCCTCGATCGTCAGCTCCATCGACTCGCCCCGCTTCACGGCGCGGACGAGCCGGCCGACTTCCTCCACCAGTCCGGTGAACATGATCATTCCCCTCCCCGCGCGGGGCGTTCCGGATATCCGGTCACGCACCAGTCTTCTCCGTAACGTTCGACCTCGATCCCGGCGAGCGTGATCGCCTCCGCCATCCGCTCCGCGACGGGCCGATCGAACAGCGGGGTTCCGGCGCTGCCGACGATCTTCGGCGCGTAGAAGATCGCGACCTTGTCGATGAGCCCGGCTTCGAGCATCGCGCCGTTCAGCTTGCCGCCGCCCTCGAGCAGCACCGAGCCGATCTCGCGCTCGCCCAGCTTGCGCATCGCGTCGCGCAGATCGATGCGGCCGTCGTCGTTCGCGCAGCCGATCACCTCGACGCCCGCCGCCTCGAGCGCGCTCCGCTGCCCGCCGTCGGCGCCTTCGGCCGCGAGCACGATCGTCGGCGCCTGCCCGTCGGTGAACAGCTTGAGGTGGAGCGGCAGCCGGAGCCGCGTGTCGACGACGACGCGCACCGGGTTCAATCCCGGCGCAGGCGTCCGCGTCGTGAGCGACGGATCGTCGCGGAGCGCCGTGCCGGCGCCGATCATGATCGCGTCGTGCCGGTGCCGCAACATGTGCACGGCCTCCCGCGACGCTTCGCCGGTCACCCATTTGCTGTCGCCCGAGCCCGCCGCGAGCCTTCCGTCCATCGTCGCGCCCGCCTTGAGCGTTACGAACGGCAGGCCGGTGCGGATATATTTTTCGAACGCTTCGTTCAGCTTCCGGGATTCGGCCTCGAGCACGCCGCTGATCGTCTCGATGCCCGCTTCGCGGAGCTTCGCGAGACCCGAGCCCGACACCTTCGGATTCGGATCCGTCGCCGCGGCGACGACGCGCGCGACGCCCGCCGCGATCAGCCGGTCGGCGCAGGGCGGCGTGCGGCCGTGGTGGGAGCACGGCTCGAGCGTCACGTAGACGGTCGCGCCGCGCGCCTCCCCGCCGGCCATGTTCAGCGCGTGGATCTCGGCGTGCGCTTCGCCGCGCTTCAGGTGGCTGCCGAGGCCGACGATCCGCCCGTCCTTCACGATGACGCAGCCGACGACCGGGTTGACGCCGGTCTGCCCGCGCGCCTTCGCGGCAAGCTCGAGCGCAAGCCGCATGTAGTACTCGTCGTCCAGTCTCTCGATCACAACAAGAAACCTCCGAAGGCCGTTCCTTCGGAGGCTGGAAAGTCGCGGACGGTATGCGCGAAGGACAAGGGGAGGGCGTCCGGAACGCATGGAGCGGTCCGGCGGGCCTGTTTTTCGCCATGGAAGGTAGCCAGCGAAGGCATGACCGGTCCCGGACATACGGACATGCGGGCATGACCCGCCGGACCGTCAACGGACCGTATCCGGCCTGACGGACCGCCGGCGGACGCCGCCAGCCCCGCGCTCCAGATCCATGTGAAAAAAAGAACAATCCTCTTTGTCCCGATGCTGCTTGCGCTTCTGCCCGCTTCCTTCTCCCATCCAGACTGTCACTGTCGGCTCCGGAATCGCACCGGATCCACCGTGCCGACGGGCGGCCGCGTGCGCCGTCCCGCTTCTTCGGCCCGGGTCACGGGCTGACGCCGGTTCCCGTGGCTCTTCGCCTCGCGGGAACCGCGATCACCGCCGGTAGGGACTTCCACCCTGCCCCGAAGGAAACGTTCATAAAAAGGATACAGATGACATAGTAGCACCGTTGCCGGCGATTTGCAAGAAAGGCGGGCAACGGGATCCAGACCTTGCCGATTTCTAACGGAATCGCGTTCCGTTAGGGGGTCGTCGAACCGGGTTCCGAGCGCGATAACGGAACCACGTTCCGTTACAGCACGATTCTGACGAACGCGCATCGCCGTTGCCCTCCTCTAACGGAATCACGTTCCGTTAGAGGGGCGTCGAACCGGGTTCCGAGCACGATAACGGAACCACGTTCCGTTACAGCCCGATTCTGACGGCCGCGCATCGCCGTTGCCCTCCCCTAACGGAATCACGTTCCGTTAGAGGGGCGTAGAACCGGGTTCCGAGCGCGATAACGGAATCACGTTCCGTTACAGCACGATTCTGACGAACGCGCATCGCCGTTGCCCTCCCCTAACGGAATCACGTTCCGTTAGAGGGGCGTAGAACCGGGTTCCGAGCGCGATAACGGAATCACGTTCCGTTACAGCCCGCTCCGGGTCGGCTTGCTCGCCCGCATTCGGGCTCCAACGGTCGGACGGACCGTTAGAGCACTCCCGCGCGCGGCGCCAGACACGCTAACGGTCCCAGGGACCGTTGGCGCGCGCCTCACACCTCGAACACTTCCACCTTCTCCATCACGTCGCGCCCCTTGAACGCGTCGACGTGCTCCATCCCCTTGATGACCTTGCCGAACACCGTGTGCTCGCCGTCCAGATGCGGCTGCGGCTGGTAGCAGATGTAGAACTGGCTGCCGCCCGTGTTCCGCCCGGCGTGCGCCATCGCGACGGTGCCGCGCTCGTGCTTGTTCGGATTGATTTCGCAGTTGATCGTGTAGCCCGGTCCGCCGGTGCCGTTGCCGTTCGGGCAGCCGCCCTGCGCGACGAAGCCCGGGATGACCCGGTGGAAGGTCAGCCCGTTGTAGAATCCCTTGTTCGCGAGCGTCTCGAAGTTTTTCACCGTGTTCGGCGCGTCCTTCTCGAACAGTTCGATGATGATCTCCGCGCCGTTTTTCATCGTGATTTTTGCGCGCTTGGCCATGGTTCGGCGCTTCAGCTCCTCTCTCCGAAAGTTTTCACCCATCATACTACAATCCGCCCGCCCGTGCAAAAAAAACCGCCCGAACGCAAAATGACCTCCCCTGTCCGAACATGCGGCGGGAAGGCCGATTGCGCAATCTTCGCTTCAGTTCGCAGCCGTCGCGGCCTTCAGCCGCTCGGGCAGCAGATCGCAGCCGACGATGTCCTCGTACGTCTCCCGGCGGACGACGAGCGACGCCTGGCCGTCCTTCACGAAGACGACCGCCGGACGCGGAATCCGGTTGTAATTGCTGGACATCGCGTAGTTGTACGCGCCGGTGCAGAACACGGCGAGCAGATCGCCCGGCTTCACGGGCGGAAGGTCGATGTCCCAGATCAGCATGTCGCCGCTCTCGCAGCATTTGCCCGCGATCGACACCGTCTCGGTCGCCGGTTCGTTCATCCGGTTCGCGAGCACCGCTTCGTACTTCGAGCCGTAGAGCGCCGGGCGCGGATTGTCCGTCATGCCGCCGTCGACGGCGACATATTTGCGGATGCCCGGAATCTCCTTCGTCGTGCCGACGGTGTAGAGCGTCGTTCCGGCATCGCCGATGATGCTGCGGCCCGGCTCGATCCAGATCTCGGGCTGCGGATATCCGGCCGCGGTGAAATTCATCCGGACCGCGTCCGCGATCGCGTGAACGTAGGTCGCGGCCGGGAGCGGTTTGTCCTCGGCCGTGTAGCGGATGCCGAAGCCGCCGCCCAGGTTGATCACGCGGAACACGACGCCGAGCTCGTCCCGAACCCGGATCGCGAACTCCGCCGCCTTCGCCGCCGCCAGACGGAAGCCCTCCACCTCGAAAATCTGCGAGCCGATGTGCGAATGGATGCCGAGCAGCTCGAGATTCGGCTTCGCGATCGAGCGCTTCACCGCCTCGAACGCGGCGCCGCCGCCCAGATCGAAGCCGAACTTCGAATCCTGCTGCCCGGTCGAAATGTAATCGTGCGTATGCGCTTCGACGCCGGGCGTAATGCGGAGCAGGACGTTCACGCGCTTGCCCCGCTCGCCGGCCATCGCGTCGAGCAGATCCAGTTCGACGAAGTTGTCGACGACGAAGCAGCCGATCTCCGCGTCGAGCGCGAGCAGGATCTCCTCCGGCGTCTTGTTGTTGCCGTGGAAATGGATCCGTTTCGCCGGAAAGCCCGCCTTGAGCGCCGTATGCAGTTCGCCGCCGGAGACGACATCGAGCGACAGCCCCTCCTGCTCGGCGACGACGCACATCGCCATCGTGCAAAACGCCTTGCTGGCGTAAGCGACCTGGAACGGGATGCCGGTCGCGCGGAACGCGTCCATGTACTCGCGCATGCGCTGCCGGACGAGCGCTTCGTCGACAATATAGAGCGGCGTGCCGAATTCAGCCGCGAGGCGCTGAACGTCGACGCCGCCGATTTCAAGCCGGCCTTCGGCGTTGATCTTGCTGGTTCCGTGCAGGTGCATTCAAGCTTCTCCCCTTGCGATGATTCATCTGAATTTGCATATTATGCACCAGTATAGCGCATCCGGAACCCGCGATAAATGGATTTTTTACATCAACCTTTGCACTTGGGCTACCCTCCGCCCTGCGTATCGGGCAGTCTGTCCAGCTGCTGCGGCTTCAAAAGCGGATTGCGCTTCTTGTTCTGCAGCTCCGGCGGGCGGATGAGCAGGGCGACGAGCGACCGGCCGTCGAACGGAATGAACGGCCACAGATAGGGCCGGTTGAACGACCGGGTGCAGGCGAGCAGCACGATGAACAGCGCGGTGCCGACGACGAAACCCGGCACGCCGAACAGCGCTACGGCGATGATCAGCGCCAGCCGGACGATCCGGTTGGCCAGCCCGAGCTCGTAGTTCGGCGTCGCGAACATGCCGATCGCGGCGACCGCCATGTACAGGATGACCTCGTTGTTGAACAGACCGGTCTTCACGGCGATGTCGCCGATCAGGATCGCGGCGATCAGGGACATGGCGGTCGAGATGGGCGTAGGCGTGTGGACGGCCGCCATCCGCATCAGATCGACGCCGATTTCGGCGAGCACGAACTGCAGGATCAGCGGAATGCGCCCCATCTGCCGCGGGCCGATGAAATCCAGCTCCGGCGGCTTCAGTTCCGGCTTCAGCACGAGCAGGAACCAGAGCGGCAGCAGGTACAGCGAGAACAGGATCCCGATGTACCGCACCCAGCGCAGGTAGGTGCCGATGAACGGCGTCTGCCGGTTTTCTTCCGCGTGCTGCGTCAGGTCGAAATACGTCGTCGGCAGCATCATGACGCTCGGTGTCGTGTCGGTCATCACCGCGACGCTGCCCTCGAGCAGCTGCGCCGCGACGACGTCCGGCCGCTCCGAATAGCGGACGAGCGGGAACGGATGCCAGCCCAGGTTCACGGTCGTCTCCTCGAGCTGCTTGTCCGCGAGCGGCAGGCCGTACACGTTCACCTGGCCGATCTTCCGCTTCACCTCTTCGACCAGTTCGGGGTCCGCGATGTCGCGGATGTAGGCGATGCAGACATCCGTCTTCGTCCGCGCGCCGACGCGGATCAGCTCGTAGCGGAGATCCTTGTCCCGCAGCCGGCGGCGGATCAGCGACACGTTCGTCATCAGCGTCTCGACGAAGCCGTCGCGCGACCCGCGAACGACCCGCTCGAGCGACGGCTCCTCCGGCGTCCGGTCCGGGAACTTCTTCGCGTCGATGATGAGCGCCGCGCCCTCGCCGTCGACGAACAGGGCCGCATTTCCCGCGAACACGCCGTCCAGCATGTCGTCGAACGATTCCGTCTTCGTCACCTGGATCGCCGGCACATACGTCTCGAAGAACAGCCGCAGCGCGTCCGCGTCGATGTCCTCCGACGTCAGATACGACAGCCGCTTCAGCACTTCCGTCAGCGCGGCCGAGTCGACGAGCCCGTTCATGTAAAAAAGAGCCGTCCGCCGTCCGCCGAACGTCATCTCGCGCAGCACGACGTCGAAGCTGGTGTTCAGTCCCGCCTCCTGCTCCAGCAGCGGCTTCAGTTCCCCGAAGCTTCCCGGAATCGGCTGTTTGATTTCCGTCCCGGATTGACCCTGTTTATCGGATGGCGTCTGTCCCGGCGCCCGTTCATGCCCGTACCGCGAAGCGCGGCCTTGCCGACCGGATCGGCCCTGCCGGGGCTGCGTTTCCGGGCGGCTGTACCGCTTCCGGCGCTGCGGCGGCTCGGATGTCTCCGACTGCGCCTGATGTTGCGGCTGCCCGGGCTGCTGCGACTGTTCCTGCGGCTGCGTTTTCCCGGGATGCCGCGAATGCACCTGATGCTGCGTGTGTTCGGGTTGCCGCAGTTGCGCCAGATGCTCCGACTGCCCGGGTTGCCCCGATTGCGCCTGGCGCTGCGGCTGTTCCCCCTGTTGCGATGGAACCCGTTGGTCTTGCGCCTGTCCGTCCATGCCCCACGCCGTCAGCCGGGACCGGCGGCTCCGGTAGCGCCCGGAACCGCCCGCGGCGCGGTGGCGGAACGTCTTCCTCCCCGCACGCCCGCCCTCCACCGCATGCCGCTCCGCCGTCGCGATTCCGGCCCCGGCGTATTGCGCGGCGGGCCGATTCGTGTCCGCGTCCCCGGCATCCGTCCCGGTTCGCGCGCTTTCGGCGTCGATCGGGCGGGCGTCTTTTGCTCCGACATCATCGTGCTCCGACGCTTCGCGCTCCGGCCGGATCAGCTTCCGCCGGAAGGGACGTCCGCCGTCCGCGTCGGGATCCGGCGGCGGAACGGGCGGAATCGCGGGCTGCCGCCATTCGCTCTCCTGCGTCTCGTTGCGTTCGTCCATGGCGTTCCTCCAGCACCTCCTGCCGGTATATGCCGGTCGTCCGGCGTCAGCGATGATAGACAAGCCAATCGAAAAGGGATCCGGCCAGCTTGCCGAGCACCAGCGCCCAGACGAGCACCGGCAGCTTCGGCTCGAGCCTGAGCCGCTTCGCCATGATCGGCAGCACGTTGACGACTTCCGTGAGCGCGGCCGCGAGCATGCCGACGAACAGCCCGGTGAACAGGCCGGCCAGCGCGGCGAGGCCGTCGCCGACGGCCGTCGGCGGACTCCGCCAGTCGCCGAAGTCGGCCAGCATCCAGAACAAGGTGCCGGCGATGACGGCCGTCTCGAACCAGGCCGCAAGCCGGTATGCCCGCGCCAGCTGCGCCAGCCGCGGTATCAGATCGAGAATGACCAGCAGCGCGATCAGGCCGCTGCCGACCGCAAGCCCGCCGGAAAGGCCGAGCAGCGCGGCGGCGCCCTTCGCGGCCCATTCAGCCACGTCCGCCGCTCCCCCGCCCGCCGCCGGCCTCGTTCCGGTGCAGCTTCCGCATCTCGTCGGCGACGACATAGGCGTCGACGTTCTCCTGGTACAGATACAGCTCGACTTCGAGCGGGCTGGGCTCTTCGCTGAGCTTCCGCCGGATGACGCGGTTGAAGAACAGCACCATGCCGAGTCCGACGCCGATCGAGTACGGGATCTGGAACCAGAGCGGGCGTTCGGGTTTCACGCCGGTGATCAGCTCCGTCATGCGCCGGTGCACTTCCAGCATGCCGACGTCGGCGTGGAAATTCATGATCGCTAGCCCCGAGCCGAAGAACAGGAGCAGCCACGCGAGCGCGAGCATGCCGGGCAGCGGTTTCCGCGGCCGGGCGGCTACCGTGACGAGCGTCTGCGGCTCGCCGACGAACTCGACGTCAAGCCCGGGCTCCGCATCGGACACGGCGCGGATGACATGCAGCATGTCGATCACGACGCGGTCGCCGTCCTCCGGCTTGTGCCGGTACAGGACCAGCCCGGCCAGCCGCTTCTCGCGCTCGTCGTCGGCCAGCAGCCGGGCGGCGTCGCCGAGCCGCACCTCGCCGCCGGGCCGGATGACCAGCCGCTTGCGCAGACGGACGTACAGCGTGTTCGTTCGCACGGTCGTCATGGCCTCACCCCTTCGTGGCGTTCCTGACAAGTTCTAGTATGAGTGGGAAGCGTCCGGCCTAACCGAACGCCATCCCTGTCAAATTTCCCCGCCGGACGCGCCGCCAAAATCGAGTAGGAGGGGGCGGCTAGCCCCCGACCTCTCACACCACCGTACATGC
>ERZ795042.49-NODE-49-length-105561-cov-103.300656_pt1 | contig 105561 bp, 69 predicted proteins | sample MGYA00375126_ERZ795042 | MGnify/ENA primary metagenome ERZ795042 (study PRJEB30171, sample SAMN05518105) | compost metagenome | isolation source: Feedstock adapted compost from Newby Island compost facility, Milpitas, CA | place: USA:Newby Island compost...
CACCACCCAAACTCAAACTCGTACCCTCCCACACACTGTCGTTGGAACGATTCTCGATTTGGAAGGAGCCGAGTCGTTCCACGACGAACCGGCGGGAGAACGGAGGTGTCAGCGGGTTTCCTGCGCGGTCCATGACCGCCGAGGAGATGGCGAAGCGTGTGGGGCCCAATTGGAGGGGACCGTCCCGGAGCGAGACGGTCACGGTGTTCCCACCCGGGTAGGAAATGGCCAGCGGGTAGACCAGGTCGTCCGCGGTGTCGAAGACGTTGTCCGGGCCGGCTTGACTGAGGGAGTAGGCAGCCGTGTTGGTGGCGGTGGAGGTACGCAGCGGTTCGGTGAACGTCACGGTGAAGGCGTTGATGAGGTCGGTGGTGGCGCCGTCCTCGTCCGGGAGTGCGACTTCGCTCACGCCGGGTGCCGCGGCGTCGGTGACCGTGACGGTCAGATAATAGCGGGCCAACAGGCCGCGGTTCGTGGAGGCGGAAACGTGTGCCAGGTAGTCTCCCGGTTCTGCGATCGTGAGATTGGTTTCGGTGGTGGTGACGGCCACCGGGTTGGTATTGCCGAGGCGGTACAACTCCACGGCGGCGTCGCCGGCCTGGAGCGTGCTCCATGGACCTGTCTGGAGCTGAACGGAGAGCGCGTTGCCTGTCTGCAGGGTCCCGAGAGCGAACCAATCACCGGCGGCATCCTCGGCAGGCAAAGCCCCGACTCCCCGGAGTTGAAACGAACCGGCGAGGAAAACGGCCGGCAAGCGGTTGGCGGCGTTGGTGGCGTTGTTCGGTTCCGATTCCAGTGCGGGCCCGCGGCTCAGGTCGGCCCGGAGTGTGTAATCCGAGACTTGATGGTCCGTATAGACGCGGATTCGGTATCCTCCGGGTGCCGGCAGGAGAACGTTCATGAATTCCGCCACGCCCGAGGTGTCGCCGTTGACGGAAGCGATCGTCTGGCCCGAAGGATCCAACAGGCGCAACCGTGGCCGCGCGGCGCCGAGGGCCGCTTCGATGCGGACGCTGAGCCGGTCGCCACTCTCGGCGTTGAATGTCCAGTCATCGGCATTGGCGCTGCCCGTACCGTCGAACGTGTTGGTGCCGGCGGCCACGTACCAACCGGTTCCCGGCACGGCCTCGATGAAATCCAAGGTTTCGACACCTGCCCGGGCGCGTGGGACGGGCCAGGCGAGCAGGCAGAGAAATGCGAAAACCCCGCACCAACATCCATGAAGGGTCCGGAAAAGGCAGGGCATCCGCAGGCGGGCTGTCGGCCATCCTGCGGGCAGGGCGGCACCGCCGCAGCCCCGGGTTTGACAAGGCTCCATGGCAAGGGTGTCAACGGGAATCACAGGCTACAGGCTACGACCCGGTGGCATGTATGTCAACCGTGGCCGCGCCGGGTTGGAGTTCGCCTCTGCAGTTTGCCTCTGCAATCACGCCGTCAGTCTACGCGCCTTGCGATCCTGATGCCATCGGGGATGTTACTGATCCCCATGTCCGTATCCGACCCGAAGCCCGCCGGGGAAGGGTGCCCGTGCTCCCCACCTTCGAGCGCCCACATGTTCGCGACTGGCCTTGGTGTATCGGTCATGCTTAAGATGCCTGTCATGAGAGGGCTCCTTTGGCTCCGGCGCGCGGCGTGGGGACGCCGCTTCCGCTGGTGGTGTTTCGGGGTGCTCCTGGTGTTGGTGAGCAGCCCGTCCCCCGCGGAGGGTCAAGTGTCGGCGGTCGTGCCGGGTCATGGACGCGGGCCGCGGCTTCTGTTGATGCCGGAACCCGGACGGGAGACGGAACTGGAGGATCTGCACCGCCTGTTGAAGGTGCGTCGGATTCACGCGATGCCCGCCTTTGGCGGGTGGGAGATCGTGGAGCTGCCGGAGGGCGCGGACGCGGAGGCGATGCTGGAGCAGTACCGGGGCAGCGGGGCGGTTCGTCTGGTGGAGTTCGATGCACCGATCCACGCGGCCGCGTCGCTTCCCAACGATCCTTTTTTCCAAAACGGGGCGCAGTGGCACCTGAACAATTACGGGCAGAACGGGGGCGTTCCCGATGCCGATGTGGACGCGCCGGAAGCCTGGGACGTGGAGCGTGAAGCCACGAACGTGATCGTGGCCATTTTGGACAGCGGGGTCCGATGGACGCACGAGGATCTGAGAGAGAATCTCTGGCGCGATCCGCGCACGGGCTCGAACGGTCTGAACCTGGTCACCGGGAGCAACGATCCGTGGGACGACAACGGGCACGGAACGCACGTGGCCGGGCTGATCGGCGCCGTGGGGAACAATCAGCGCGGGGTGTGCGGCGTGGCATGGCGGGTTCGGTTGATGGCGGTGAAGGTCCTGGACGTCGCGGGCAACGGGTATTTCAGCGACGCGGTGATCGGCGTCGAGTACGCCCTGACCAACGGGGCGCGGGTGTTGAACATCAGTTGGACCAGTTCCACCAATTCGCTGGCTTTTTCCAATGTGCTGTGGCAGGCGGGACAGCAGGGCGCGGTGGTGGTGGCGGCAGCAGGCAACAACGGCCTCAACATCGACACCTTCCCTGCCTGGCCAGCATCTCTGCGGCTACCGAACCAGCTCACGGTGGCGGCCTCCACGCGATCGGAGACGGCCTACGGGCAGTCGGCCTACGGACCGGTGTCGGTTCATCTCTATGCGCCGGGTGCGGCGTTGTATTCCACTTCCAACGGGAGCGACTCGGGTTACGCCACCTTGAGTGGCACGTCGATGGCGACGTCGGTGGTGAGCGGAGCCGTGGCCCTGACGATGGCACGTTTCCCCGGGGCGGGTCCGGAGGAAATCGTGAGCCGGATCCTGGCGGCGGTGGATGTCAGGTCTGCGTATCAGGGACGGTGTCGAACCGGGGGCCGACTGAATCTGCGCAGGGTGGTGGATCTCCCGGGGCTTGCCATGGAGCCCGGTTCGCCGCCGGTGCTGCGGCTGCAGGGTCAGCCCGGCCATGCCTATGAGGTGTGGGGTTCGCCGGATTTGGTGCAGTGGGAATGGCTGATCCGGGCGACGCCCACTCTGGAAGGATGGAGCTGGCAGGACCCTGAGGCCGGACAACGCCCGATCCGTTTTTACCGGGCGGTGCCCGCGCCCTGAGGAGCGCCCGTTCCGGACGCACGATGTGCCCGGAGCGATCCCCGGCAGAGCCCGGCCGACCCGCTTCCCCGCAGGTTCCGCCCTCTGCACACCGTGCCCGCGGGCGGGCCACGGCCGCGATTCCCGCTTGACCGCAGCCGGGGTTCGGTTTGCACTAAGCCAGGCTGTCGGACGGGGCCGGCAGCATTAGAAAGGGGAAAAATACAATGGGTCAAAAACGGATCATCTCAGCCTGGATTCGAGGGGGAACCTGCACCGAACCTTTCGCTCCTCCGGCTTCGGGTCGGGCCTGGCGTCTGGTGTTGTTGGGCGCGCCGGGCGTGGGCAAGGGCACACAGGCGGAACTGCTTTCCGAACGACTGGGCGCGGTGCACCTGTCCACGGGTGACATCTTTCGTGCGGCGGGCAACCTGCCGCCGGAGCAGCGGAGTGCGGCGATGGAGGAGGCGCTGGGGTACATGCGCCGGGGCGAGCTGGTTCCGGACGAGCTGGTGATCCGACTGGTGGAGGAGCGGAAGGCGTGTCTGCGGCTTCCGTGCGGGTTCCTGCTGGACGGTTACCCGCGCACCGTGCCGCAGGCCGAAGCGCTGGACAATCTGCTGTCGGGCGAGGGTCTGGCGCTGGACGCCGTGCTGGACTACGAACTGCCGCTGGAAGTGGTGGTGCAGCGGCTGAGTGGACGGCGCGTGTGCGCGCAGTGTCAGGCAGCCTATCACGTCGAGACCCTGCCCCCCAAACGGGAGGGCGTGTGCGACCATTGCGGGGGCACGCTGGTTCAACGGCCCGACGACCGGCCGGAGGCGATTCGCGTCCGCATGGAAGTGTATCAGCGCAGCACGGCGCCGCTGATCGAGTATTACCGGAAGCGCGGGTTGCTGGTGACTGTTCCGGCAGAAGGCACGCCCGAGGAGGTCTTCGAGCGCAGTCTCCGGTTGCTCGAACAGAATGCCGCCGGCGCGACCCGCCGCGGCTGAGTGACCGGAAGGCCGGCACGTTTCTTCGCAACCGCCGATCTGCCCCGCGCGCAGACCGGGCACGGAAGGCCCGCCCGGGCGGGCACCGCTCCGGCTCCGGTTCCGGACCGCACGCGCCGCCGCAGGCCGCCGGTTGGCCGCACGCGGCTGGAAGAGATTGGCCAACAGGTCACGCCCCTCATCCCCGGCCCCAATGGGGGCGAGGCTTTCCCAGGGCGACACGGACCCACGGTGGGCCGGGGGGACCTTCATGCGTTCAAGTCTCCGGCAGGAGCAGGGCCAGCGGTCCGGCCGAGGGGCACTGGCCGGGCGCGGGAAGAGGGAGTACATTGCGTCAGCCGGTCAGCGGTTGAACAAAACCAACCCACCATTGAGCGAGACTTATGAGCAAGCAACTGACCCTCGAACAGTGCATGGCCTTCCTCAACTGGCAGTGGGACAGCAGCCGGCGGGCGGCCCGCTTCCAGGTTCCCCTGACAAAGACGGCGGTCACGATCTCGCGGGAGACCGGCGCGGGCGGTCACGCCATTGCGGTGCGGTTGGCCGAGTGTCTCCAGGCGCTCTCCCCCAAGGGCAGTCCTCCGTGGACGGTGTTTGATCGGAATCTGATCGAGCAAGTGTTGGAGGATCATCATTTGCCGGCGCGACTGGCGGAGCATCTGCCGGAGGACACGTCGTCGCAGTTGGAGGATATTTTGGACGATTTGTTCGGGTTGCGACCAGATTCCTGGACGGTGGTGCAGGAGACCGCGGAGACGATCCTGCGGCTGGCGATGCTGGGGCATGTGATTCTGATCGGGCGTGCGGCCGCGGTGGTCACGGCGCGGCTGCCGCATGTCCTGCACGTGAGGTTGGTAGCGCCGTTCGATGTGCGGGTGGAACGCGTGCAAGCCGACCGCAAGTTGAGCCGGAAAGAGGCGGAGGAGGTGGTGCGCCGGGAGGACCGGGGTCGTGCGCGGTACTGGAAGCGGTACTACGGGGCCGACATTGCGGATCCCCTGCTCTATCACCTGGTGTTGAACACGGGCAGACTGAGTTGCGAAGCGGCGGTGGCGGTGATCGTGCAGGCGTTGCGGGCGGGGCCGGGTTCGGGCGGTGCTTGACCGTCGGTTGGCGCTCGGCCATTGGTGCTGCGCGTGAGCCGGAGACGGCGGCGCAAGTCGGGTGCGCGTTCGCGGTCGGGTGGTCCCCCGCGGCGAAAGCGGCGCGTGGGTGTGGCGATCGCCTGCGGCGTGGGGTTGCTGGTGGTGGCCGTGGCAGTCGCGCGGTGGTTTCCTCGTTCGTGGTGGCTGCAAACCGGTCGGTCGCAACCCGACACGAGGGTGAAGGTCCGACCCGAACGGGAGGCCGTCCCCACGGCCGTGGGGCGGTCCGCCCGTCCTGTGATGCCCGAACCTCTGGCCGATTCTCGAGGTCAGCCGCCGGCAGCCGCGCCCGTTTCCGCCTCACCGAGTTTGCGCGGAGGGCAGACGGAACCCGACCGAATGGCGGGAGATGCGACCTATCCGCGGCCTGCGGCCGACTTGCTGGAGGTGCAGGTGGCGCTCGCGCGGCGCGTTCTGTCGCCGGGTTCGCTGGACGGTGTGTGGGGTCCGTCCACCAGCAGGGCGTTGGAGGCATTTCAGGAGGAGGCCGGGTTGCCGGTGACGGGTGCCTGGGACGAATCCACCCGGCCGTTTCTGCTGGTGGACCGTCCCGCGTTGAAGGTTTACACGGTGACGGAGGCCGACCGGCAGGGGCTGCAACCGCTGCATCGGAGTTGGTGGGGCAAATCGGTCCAGGAAACCCTGGAACATGAGACGTTGCTGGAGCGGCTGGCCGAGCGTTACCACGCGTCGCCGCGGTTGTTGCAGCGGTTGAACCCGGGGCTGGATTGGGACGGTCTGCCGCCGGGACAAACGATCCGGGTGCCGGACGCGGAGTATCCGCCGCCCCGGGCCCTAGCGGCGCGCCTGCAGATCCGGCTCGGCGCGCGCTGGCTGAGGGCGTACGATGAAGAGGGCCGTTTACTGGCCCATTTCCCCTGCAGCGTGGCGCGGAACGTTGAGAAACGTCCGATGGGGCGGCTCCATGTTTCGGTGGTGGTGGAACGGCCCAACTACACGTTCAATCCGGAGATCTTTCCCGACGCACCCGAGTCGCGGGAACCGGGGCGCAAACTCATCCTGCCGCCCGGTCCCAACAATCCTGTCGGCCTGGCCTGGATCGGGCTCGACCGGCCCGGCTACGGCATCCACGGCACGCCGTGGCCCGAACGGGTGGGCCGCCCGGAATCCCGCGGCTGTTTCCGGCTGACCAACTGGGATGCGCTGTATCTGCTGCGACTGGTGCGGGTGGGGACGCCCGTGGACGTGGAACCGTGAGGGTCCGGGGCCTTGGAGGGCCGCCCGGTCCGGGACGATGCACCGGGTTCAATGGCAGCAGGCAGGTTGCGCGGCGTTGCCGACGGACGGGCTCAGGTACGGGATGCCCAAGGCCAGACCGCGCAAGACCAACAGGAGGCCCACGACTGCCACCGCCCAGGGGATCCCACGCTGGGCGCGAAGGCGGATGGAGGCCGGCAGGATCCCCGGCGCCAACGTGAGGGCCAACGTCAGCGGGACCGTCCCGAGACCGAAAGCGATCATGAACTGCAGCGCATGCACCAGGCTGCCGGAGGCCGTGGCGGCGCCGGCGGCCACGTAGACCAGGCCGCAGGGCAGGAAACCGTTGAGCAGCCCGAGACCGTAAAGCGCGGCAAGCGATCGTTCACGCAACAAGTCGCGCATGCCATGGCTCAACCAGGCCGGGAGGGTCCAGGAGCCGAATGGACTGTGCCACAGGCGTTTCCAGAGCAACCCGCCCAACAGCAGGAGGCCGATCACCAGAGAAACCCACCGCTGGATGCCCATCCAGGACAAACTGCGGCCCAGCAGCCCCACGGCCACGCCGATGCCGGCATACGTGGTGACACGGCCCAGATGATACAGGAGCCGGCCGAAGAGCCAGGCGGCACGGGACTGGCCGGTTCGGGGGAGTGCCAGCATCAAGGGCCCGCACATCCCCGCGCAATGCAGGCTGCCTGCCAGTCCGAGGGCGGCGGCGGAAAGCCACAGAGACCAGTGAACCCCAGCTTCCATGCTGCACGTGGCACGGGATCGGCCGGTGCCAGGCCTCGCGACTTACCGGGCCGCTCCCTGCGCGTTTCCCACTCTAGGGGCGGGTGAACCCACCGGGCAAGTACGGGGCGCACCGATCCCGTCCGGGCGTGGGGAGGCGGGGTTGTGGTGCGGTCCTGCCCGCCGGGGGGGGCCGCGCCGGACTGGTTCCGAGCATGCCGAACGTTCGTTTCCGGCCCGGCCAGGGGGGATGGGATCGTCCCCTCAGCAGCTCCGGACCGCCGGTGGCAGCACGGTTCGAGGCATCCCCCGATCGGGGGATGGGCGCAGTGCCGCGGTTTCTGCTAAAAGGGGGAAGGTTGAGCCATGGAGACGAAGCCCGAACGAATCCATTCTGACACGCTCACGCGAGCTGCCGCGATACGAGGAATCTGCCCGGTGCCCTTGCGAGTCGGCCGGCCTGCCGGGCCCATGGTGATGGCTGCCGGCCTGGCAGTTCTCATTCTGTGCAACGCGCCAGCGCTCCGGGCCATGATCGTGGGGCCATACGTGCCGGATGCGCACACGCTTCAGCTCTGGCACTTCGACGAATCGGCCCCGCCCATGACCAACGCGGTCGCCGGCGGTCTGGAACTGACGGTGCTGGGAGGCGGGGCGGTCTTGACCAATGTTTCCTATCCCGGGTTCGGCGGATCCCTCTCCACGTACGACGGCGGACCGGACGCGACGGCCGGGACGGACCGGGACGCCTACGCCGCTCCGCGCACCTTGGTCAACGGCGGCGGGGACAACGTGACGGTTGCGTATGCGGACCAGACGACGGGGGCGTTCACCATCGAGGCGCTGGTCCGGATAGACTTTGATCCCAACCTGAACTACGGTCCCGTGGCCAACGGCGGCAACGGCCGGGGCGCCCCGATGCAGATCGTCACGGGCGAGGACGAGGCCAACGGCGGCCGGATCTTCCAGTTCCGCATCGTTCCCATCGGGGTCATCAACAACAACCCGTACATCTACCTCGAGTTCATCAACGTGCATCAGGCGGTCTCGCCCATCGAAAACATCACGGTGCCCATTCCCACGGACGGACCGGACGCCATCCAGCAGGGCCAGTGGTATCACGTGGCGGTGACCTACAACGGCAGCGAAGGCATGCCCGACAACCTGCGGTTTTACTGGACGCGGATGGATCCGGACCGGACGGAAGCCAATTTGATCGGCACCTGGACGATGATCAAAGACCTGCCGGTGGCGCCGACGGATTTTGTGGTGGGCAACATCGGGCGCAACCCGTCCCAGAACAACTTTGTGGGGCTGATTGACGAGGTCCGCATCAGCAGCATCGCCCGTCCGGCCAACGGCATGATGTTCGCCCCGCCCCTGCCGGTGGTGGTGACGCAGCCCGAACCGCAAACGGTTGCCGTGGGCCAATCCTTCACACTCTCCGCGGCTGCCGCGGGTCAGCCGCCGCTTTTCTACCAGTGGGAACGCGACGGACAGCCGATCGCCGGCGCCACCCGCGAGGTGTACACCGTGGCCGTGGCCACGCCGGATGACGCGGGCACCTACCGTCTGGCGGTGTCGAACGCCGCGGGCGTGGTGTACAGCGATCCGGTGACTGTGACGGTCCGGAATCCGAACACCCTCGTGTGGACCCCGCTGGCGAGCTGGACCTGGAACTTCACCGACGTGAACTGGGATTCCAACCAGGACAACCAGGCGGACACGGCCTTTGCGGGCGGGGACCGCGTGGTGTTCAACGACGCGGGGTTGTACGCGCCGGTGGCGTATGTGGAAGCCCCGGTCAATCCCAGCGAGATCCGTGTGAACACGGTCGGGGAATACGAGCTGACCACGTTCAGCGGGGCCGCGCTGGTGAACCGGACGCACATCATCAAGGAAGGGAGCGGCACCCTGACGCTCGACGTGGATCATCTGGGCGAGGGAGTGACCGAGATCCGCGACGGCGTGTTGCAGGTCGGAGCGGGCATGAGCAGTCGCGGGAGCCTGCCTGCCGGGCCGATCACGAACCAGGCCACCCTGGTGTTCAACCGGACCGGGACGTTGGACGTGCCGGGGCCGGTCCACGGTGCGGGCACGTTGATCAACAGCAACACCGGCACGGTGCGCTTGTTGGGCACCAACGGGCTGGCGGCGGATGCGCAGGTGATCATTGATCGCGGGACGCTGATTTTCGGGCCGGCCGCGCTCGGTGCGGTCACGCAGGTGATGGTGCGACCGTTCGGCCCCCTGCTGGGGAGCATCCTCGGCCTGACCGGCGGCGCGGTGGTCGGTTCCAACGTGACGGTTCGGCTCGCGTCCACGAACTGGTCGGACGGCATTTCCACATACGACTGGCGTTCGAGCATCTGGGCCGAGGCCGGGTCGAATACCGTCCATGCACGCCTGTACCTGGAGGGGAACAACACGATCTTCCTTTCGCAGGAAGCGGGTGCGTGGTTGGAAGTGGACGGTCCGGTGGAGGGACCGGACTTCACCTATCAATTCGCCATGCGCGGCAACGGGGAGGGCCTGCTGCGCAGCGTGGTGAATCTGCCCCGGGGAGCGCTGGCCAAGACCGACGGCGGCGTCTGGACCGTGGCCGGTGACGGCAACGCCAGCACCTACGAATATGTCCTGATCGTGGGCGGCCGCCTGGCCATCGGCAACGACGGCGCCCTTCATCCGCACGCCTATCTGCGGCTGGGGAACGGGGTGTTCGACCTGGCTGGGTTCAACCAGACCGTCAGCGGTCTGAGCAACGAGACCTCGGGTGTACGCCTGATTGCCAACAGCAGCACCAACCGCGATTCCATCCTCACCGTGGCCACGGACCGTTCGTGGGTCTTCGACGGGCAGATTGCCGACAGCACCGCCGGCGGGACGCGCATCGTGGGTCTCACCCTTCGTGCCGCGGGCGACGCCAGCCTGACCTTCACTACCGCCCAACCGTACAGCGGGCCCACGCGTGTTGAGGCCGGCCGGTTGGTCCTGCTCGGCGAGGCCGCCCTGCCCAACACGGTTTCGCTCTGGTTCGGTCCCGGGGCGACGCTCGACGCCAGTGGCCGTTCCGATGCCGCCTTCACGATCGCCCCGCATCAAACATTGTCCGGTGCGGGAACGATTTCCGTCAGCGGCAATTTGACCAACGCGGGAACGATGGAGCTCCACGTGGGCAAGACCAACGGTGTGGTGAGCGCGACCCGCCTGGTGGTGTCGGGGCACCTGCAGCACGCCGGGTCCCTGCGCCTGGTCCTGCAGGGCGAGCCTTTGGCAGCCGGTGATGCGATGGTTCTCTTCTCGAGCGCCAGCGCAGCCGGTGCATGGACGGGGATCGAGCCTGCGGTGCCGGGTCCGGGTCTCCAGTGGGACACGACCACCCTGCTGACCGACGGGACGCTCCGGGTGGTGCCCGGTGAGACGCCGGAGCCGGTGATCGGCACCGTGCGCTGGGAAGGCAGTCAGTTCTTCCTGAGCGGGTCAGGTGCGCCCGCGGGATCCACTTTCACCGTGTTGGCGAGTCCGGACGTGACCCGGCCTGTGGACGAGTGGACGCCGGTGGCGACCGGGTCGGTGGAACCGGACGGGACGTTCCGTATCGCCCTACCGGTTTTGGCGGATCAACCTGTGATGTTTTACCGGTTGCGGTTGCCTTGACGCAATCGGTGGAGCGTGTGGAAGCTCAGGGCATGGGAAGTCGGAAACAGGCAAAACCATGAGAATACAACTCGCACTTGCGGTGCTCGGCGCGGGGCTGGCGACAGCCCCGGCCCAACTCACCATCTACAACCACCAGTTCAACGGTTCCGGCGGCCCGCTGAACGGCACGCCGGAGACCGTCAGCGGGGTGGCCTGGCAGGCGGGGTCGGTCTTCCTCGACAACGGGGTGGTCCAGACCCTGGTGGCCGGTTCGGCCAACGGTCAGGCTGCGTGGTTGCCTTTCACGCCGCAGAGCGGGCTGATCTACACCGCCACGGCCACCATCCTGAACGACCAGCCCAACTGGATCGCGTTCGGGTTCATGCCGGCGACGCCGCCGGGCGGGGATTGGACGGCCACCAGCTTCGATGTCCGGCACTCGAACAACGGTGCGTATTTGTGGGCGCTAACGCGGAACAACCCCACCCAGAACGACCAGCAGGCCTTCACCGGCCCGAACACCAGCGGTGGGTTGGCCAACTTCAACGGCGATCTTGTCGATCCGACCCAGCCGGTCGAAATCAAGATCGTCCTCGACACCACCGCTGACACCTGGACGGCCGAGTTCCTCCTGAACGGCACCAGCCGCGAGACGGTCAACGTACCGGATGCGGCCAAGACCGCCATCGGCGGCATCGGCTTCAGCCGGGATCGCAATGCCACGGACAATCCCGGCGGCGTGATCCAGTCGTTCAGCCTGACGGTGGTGCCGGAGCCCACCAGCGGTGCGCTGCTGCTGGCCGGTCTGGCCTTGTTGGGTCTGGCTCGGGCGCGTCGGAGTGCCTGAGCCATCCGGCGATCATTGAATCTCCACGGAGGGCCGTCCGGTCCGGCGCCCCTCGACGGACGCCCGCGTCGGACGGCCCTTTTGTTTCGATCGTCTGCCGTGTCGTTCGTTGCTGCCAGCCCGCTTCGGGCCCCACAGGACAGCTCCGTTGGCGTGGATTCGGGCGCTTTTCATGGGGCGCCGAGGTCGGTCCATGCGGCCGGCCAGCGCCGGTCAGGGAGAGGGTGGCGGTCGTGTGCGGTCCTTTGGCTGGTTGGGCTCCTGGCCGGGTGTCCTGCCGATGCGCATCCGCTGTATCTCGAGGCCCTCCGGGACTTCGAGCGATACGCGGAGAACGTGTGGCGCCAGGCCACCCACGCCGGTGCACCGCCGCAGACCGGTTATTGGGGGGACGGCAACAGCAGCGGCAACGGCGGCATTCGGGGCTCGTGCGGGATTGCGGTGGCTTACGCCACGCTGGTGTATGCCGAGCCGGCCAGTGCCGAGAATGCGCGCAGGATGGACCGGTTGCGCCGGGCCCTGGACTATGCGGCGGAGACGCATCTGACGGGCTCCGGCCTGGCGCGGGACGGTCGTCGCTGGGGTCACGGCTGGCAGACGGCGATGTGGGCCGGTTCGATGGGGCTGGCCTGTTTGCTGGTGGAAGACCGGCTGCCATCCAACACGGTGGCGCGGGTGCAGCGTGTGGTGGCGGACGAATGCGACCACCGGGCGGGCATCCCGCCCGCCTCGGGTTACGTCAGCGACACGAAATCGGAGGAAAACGGCTGGAACAGCAACGTGCTCGCCCTCGGCGCCGCCTGGTTGAGCGACCATCCCCGGGCTCCGATCTGGCTGGAGGCGGCCAAGCGGTATCTGGCCAACACCTACACCGTGCCGGACAGCGATGGGGATCCGCTGGCGGCCTGGATCACCACCGCCACGCTCTATCCCAGCTACGCCCTCGAGAACCACGGGTTCTTTCATCCCACCTACCAGATGGTCGGCGGCATGTCGTTGGGCGATTCGCTGTTGATGGCCCGGTTGGCCAACCCGGCGGTGGCCGCCGAGCTCCAGCCTTTCGCCGAGCACAATGTGTTGGAGGTCTGGAATCGTGTGTTGGCGCCGTTGTTGCTGGACTCGGGCGATTTTGCGTATCCGGCGGGTCTGGACTGGGAACTGCACGATTTCGAGCACAACAGTTATCTGGCCTGGCTGGCGACGCATTTCGATGATCCGCTGGCCCGATGGGCCCACGAACGCGTTGCTCAGTTGGTGCGGTACCGCCAGCAGGTCAATGGCGACGGCAGCTTTGTCGGCCCGAGTGGAGGAGGTTTTTATCGGGAAGCGGTGGAGGCGCGGCGAACGGCCATTGCCTGGCTCCACAGCCGGGTCAATGAACATCCCACGGGTCCCACCGCGCCGCCGGCGGATGTCGTCCTGCATTTGCCGGACGTGCAGGTCCTGCACCTTCGATCCGCGCACGGCTCGTTTTCGCTCAGCTACAAGCCGGACCGGGTCATGGCGGTGGTGGAACCGGCGGCACGGTCCGTGCCCGTGGACGCCTTTGTGAGCACGCCGCGCCGGCCGGGGATCCTCGGGCTGGGCGCGCTGGGCCCGCCCACGGGGGCCGCGCTGCTGGAGCTGGAGACTTCGTCGAACCATTTCGATGTCCACCTGGCCCTTACCAATGGCGCGGCCGGTTGGACACTGGCCCGCGTATTTTGCGACGGCGAAACGTTTGCGCTGGTGGAGGTGCCGCATCCTGTCGCCGGGGCAGGGTCCTCCGACCCGGGCGCGTTTGTGTGCGGGATCGAAAACGATCTGCTGACCGGCGGTGCACGCGCCCTGGCATGGTCGGAAGGGTCCGTGTGGATTACCAACCGGTCCGGCCTCACCGTGGCCGTTACGAACCCCTGGGTCTGCGTGGCCGATCGCTTCGGTGTGGCGGCAGGGCCGGCCGGTTGGTTCGAGTATCGTGCCGCCACCGACTACAACATTCCGGGAGCGGCGGAGGACACGCTCCGGTTCATTCCGCTTCAGCCCACGGGCCCGCGTTATGCGGTTTGGATCGTCGGGCGCGGGCCTGCGGAGCTGGAGGCATGGGCGGCGCAGATCGGCTGGGAAACCCGGTCGAACACGGGCCGCCTGAGCTGGCCCGGCCGGGACGGACAGGTGCGCACGCTGGAGGTGGCGCTGCCGCGGATGCCGGCCTTTCCACCTTACGTGGTGGCTCCCGTGCGCGGCCGCGCCTCGTCCACCCAGGGCACCTACAATTTTGATCGCGTCTTGGACGGTCGCGCGGACACCTTCTGGGTTTCGCTCTACGGTCCGACCAATCGCGCGGAGTGGCTCTGGGTGGCTTGGGACCGTGAGGTGGCGCTGTCCGGCGCCACGCTCTTGCCGAGGACGGATAACGGCGGCTACGGGCCGAGCCGGGTCCGGTTCCTGGCCAACGTGCCGGAACCGGTGCCGGGCGGAGGCCCGCCCGAGGGGGGACAGCTCCTCCACGAGGGATCCGTTCCGCCGGAGGCGCCGCTGCAGCTCACGCTCGACCCGCCCGTGCGGGTGACCAACGCGATCTGGATCTTGCTCGGCGCTTATGATCGAGGGAACACCAACCAACCTCGCAATGTTCAAGTGGCCGAACTGAGCTTCACCGAGCGTGCCCGCCCGGGCACCTACGGCGACTGGGTGTTGAACTCGTTCCCGCCCTCTGCACGGGAGCAGCCGGACAAGGTGGAGCCGCAGGCCGATCCCGACCGGGACCGCGTGTTCAACCTGGTCGAATACGTGGCGGGAACCGACCCGCTGGATCCGGAGTCCGTCGCGCCCGGTTGGAGTCCCGGCCGGCGCACGCCGGATGAGGTGAGCTGGGTGTGGGTCCGGAGGGCGGAGACGCCGGGCCTTACCGAGACGATTCTGACATCCACGAACCTGGTGGACTGGACGCCGGCGGAACCGCTGCGGCGAACCTTGTTGCAGGCGGCCGAAGGTCGCGAGGTCTGGGAACTTGCTTTTCCCGTCGAAGCCGGTGCGCGGTTCTACCGGGTTCGATACCAATTGCAGTTCGATCGCTGACCGTTTAGATCGAAGTCCGTCATGACATCACCGGAACGCCCGTCTCCGAAACTCTCGGATCGCCAGATGTCGCCGTACCGGCGCACCCGCGGCGCGAGCGCCACAAGGGCCACGCTCTGTGGGAAGTCCCCCGCCCGGAGCGTGATCGGGTTCATGATCGCCGGTCTGCTGGCGGTCGGGCCGCGCGTCGCGTATGCAGGCGCCGATCCGCTGGAGGCCGGTTTTGCCGATCCCCCGCCGGAGGCGCGCCTGCGTGCCTACTGGTGGTGGTTGAACGGCAACGTGACGGCCGAGGCCATCACCCGGGACCTGGAAGAGATGAAGGCCAAGGGATTCGGCGGTGCGATCCTGTGTGATGCCGACGGTTCCGACCAGGACGGCAACGCGCGGGTGCCGCACGGACCGACCTTTCTTTCCGGGGAATGGCTGAGGCTCTTCCGTCACACGCTGGATGAGGCGGCGCGCCTGGGATTGGAAATCAGCCTGAACATCCAGAGCGGATGGAACCTCGGCGGGCCGATGGTCCCGCCGGATGACGCGCCCAAAAAGGTCGTGTGGACGTTCACCCGAGTGAAGGGGCCCACCAACGCCGTGCTGGCGTTGCCCCGGCCCGAGTCGCGCGACGGTTATTACCGGGACCTTTACGTGCTGGGCTATCCCCTGCGCCGCCCGGAGACCACCGACACCGCGGCGCAGCCCGAAGTGTCCGCCAGCTCACATCAGGCTGCCTATCCGCCCGGGCAGGCGCTCAACGGAGATCCGGAAACCTGGTGGGTGTCGGACGGTGCCGCGCCGGGCGACGGGCCGCATCCGCGCCGGCCGGAGTGGCTGGAGCTGAAGCTGCGGGAACCGGTGGAGATCCATGCCGTGGGTCTGCTGCCCCGCCCGGGCTACGGACCCCGGGAGGCCGAACTGCTGGTGTCCGAGACGGGCGAGGATTTCCGGCCCCACCGGCGGTTTCGGGTGGCGCGCGAGGGGCCGACCCGGATCGAGCTCGAGCCTCTGCGCGTGCGGGCCGTGCGGATCGCGTTTTTGGGCTCCCGCGATCCGCGGTTTCCCCGGGCAGCGCGCAATGTTCAGGTGGCCGAGCTCTGGTTGGAAAGCGCCGAAGGTACGATCCCGCCGGCGGCCGCGCGGGCCCGTCCCTTGAAGAACTGGGCGCAAAAGGCCATGCACCGGGCCCTGGAACCGTTCTCGGCGCCGGATTCCAAACCGCTGTTCGAGGAGTGGCCGGGCGTGCCGGGCGAGGAGGATCTCCGGGCGGAGACGGTGCGCGATCTGAGCGCGCAAATGGACAGCGAAGGAAGACTCCATTGGGCGGTGCCGGAGGGGGAATGGGAGATCCTGCGCCTGGGATGCACGCTCAACGATCACTGTTACGTCTCCACTTGCAGCGAGGGATGGGAGGGTTACGCCATTGATCCGTTCGACGACGCTGCCTTCCGTCGCTACTGGGATGCCGTGGTGGAAAAACTGCTCGACCATGCCGGCCCGCACGTCGGGCGCACCCTGAAATACCTGCACACCGACAGTTGGGAGGTCGAGGTCGCCAACTGGACCCCCTCCCTGCCCCGGGAATTCCGGCGCCGGCGAGGGTACGATCCGATCCCCTGGCTGCCCGTGCTGGCCGGCCGGATCGTCAACAGCCGCGAGGAGAGCAACCGGTTCCTCAACGATTTCCGCCGGACGTTTGGTGATCTGGCCATTGACCATCATTACCGCCTCTTCCGCGAAGGGGCGCATCGCCGGGGTCTGTTGATCCATCCCGAGAGCGGCGGTCCCCATGCCGTGCCGATTGATGCCCAGCAATGCCTCGGCTTCACAGACGCGCCCATGAGCGAGTTCTGGGCCTGGTCATGGCGGCATCGCGTGGGGGATGCCAACCGGTTCTTCGTGAAGCAACCGGCCTCTGCCGCGCACACCTACGGGCGGCGACTCGTCCTGGCCGAAGGGTTCACCACCATCGGCCCCCACTGGCAGGAGACGTTGTGGGACAATCTGAAGCCCTCGTTTGACAAAGCCTGTACCGAAGGGCTCAACCTGCTGGTCTGGCACGCGTTCGTCTGCTCGCCGGAGAGTGAGGGCGTGCCGGGCCAACAGTACTTTGCGGGCACCCATCTCAACCCGCTGGTCACCTGGTGGGAGAAGGGCCGGCCGTTCTTCGACTACATCAACCGCTGCCAGTTCCTCCTGCAGCAGGGCCGCTTCGTGGCCGACGTGGCCTTTTACTACGGCGATCACGTACCCAATTTTGCCCAGCTCAAGAGCAGCGACCCGGCCGGGATCCTGCCCGGGTACGACTACGACGTGGTCAGCGCCGAAGTCCTGCTGGAACGGATGGAATTCCGCAATGGGCGGTTCGAGCTGCCCGACGGCATGAGCTACCGGGTCCTGGTGTTGCGGGATCTGGGCGTGATCTCGCCGCCGGTGCTGCGGCGACTCAAAGCGTTTGTGGACCATGGAGCCATCGTAGTAGGCCGGCGGCCCAGAAGTCCGGGCACCTTGACGGATTATCCCCGCTGCGATGAGGAGTTCCAAGGGCTCGTGGAAGCCCTCTGGGGGCCGCCGGATGCCCCTTCGCCGCGCCTGCAGGGCGGCCGTCCCGAGCCGCGGCGCATCATCGCCGACCGCGGCGCCCGGCAGGTCCTCCAGGAACTCGGCATCGCGCCGGATTTCGAATGGGAGCCGGTGGCGGAGGCCGGTCCGGCCGATCTCGATTACATCCACCGCCGCACCGATGAGGCGGACATCTATTTCGTCGCGCATCGCGGCACCAACGCCACACGCGTGCGCGCCACCTTCCGCGTCGGTGACCGGGCACCGGAACTGTGGGATCCGGTGACCGGCGGGCACCGGTTCGCCACCGATTACGAGGTTCGCGACGGGCGGGTGTCGCTGCCCCTGGAATTTGCGCCCTGCGGTTCGTGGTTCGTCGTGTTCCGGTATCCGGTCGGGCAACATCCGCCCACGGGGCGGCCGAATCATCCGCGGTTCCGAACCCTCCAAGAAATCGGCGGGCCATGGACGGTCCGCTTCGATCCGGCTTGGTCGGGCCTTGCCGAGGTGCGCATGGAGCGTCTGATCAGTTGGACGGAGCATCCGCATCCGGACATCCGTCACTATTCCGGCACGGCACGGTACGAAACGACGTTTCGATGGATGCCGGATGACCGGGCGCGGGCCCGGACGGCGGAACCCGCCGAGGTCTGGCTCGATCTGGGCGACCTGCGCGAGCTGGCGGAGGTGCATCTCAACGGGGTCTCCTGTGGCATCGTATGGGCGCCGCCTTTCCGCGTGCGCCTGACACCCGCTCTCCGGCAGGGCCAGAACCAGCTCGTGATCGAGGTGGTCAACTTCTGGCCCAACCGCCTCATCGGGGACGCCGCGCTCCCGCCCGATCAACGCCGCACCCGAACCAACATCCGGAAGTTCACACCGGAAACGCCGCTGATGCGGTCGGGCCTTTTCGGTCCGGTCCGGCTTCTGACGCCCGCGCCGCCGGATGAACAGGTCCGCTTCGACGCCGGAAGGGCCGGAAGTTTGGACGGCGGGTGACCCAGTGGCGGTCGGTGCGCGGGTTCAGAGGTTGTCCGCGCCCCCGGGCCCCGGGTCGGACGGGGTCTCTCCCGTTTGTCGCTGTTGCAGCAGGCGACGCCGCCGTTGCTGAACCGCCTGGCGCAGGAGGTATTCGATCTGTCCGTTGAGGCTGCGCAACTCCTGCTGGGCCCATGCCTCCAGTTCCCGCAACAGTTCGGGATCCACGCGCAGCAGAAATGCCTTTCGCCCCGCCATCAGAACTGCCTGCGCAACGGTTCCGACTCGAATCCGAGCGCCCGCACGAAGGCGTGCGGATCGTCCGGACTGATCACCACCGTACGATCCTCGAACTCCAACACCACGCAACGGGTCGAGTCCGTCACCCAGGCACGAAACCGGCCCAGGCGCTTGCTGTGGAACCAACCCACCATGGCCATGAAACCCGCCATGCCCCACAAGCGCACTGCTCCCCGCAGGGCGTCCGGATCCACCCGGGCCGAAACCAGCCCGCTCAGCGGGATTCGCGTCCACCAGAACGAGCGCCGGATCCATAATTGTCCATGGCGCAGGGCGTAGCCGCGCACGCTGTACAGGGCGCACAGGCCCAGGATGAGCCAGATCAGCCCGACGCCCACCCACGCCCAGGGCTGCGACCGGGGTTTGGGTGCCTGCGCCACCATCACCGGGATCAAGCTGAGCACCAGCAACAACACAGCCGTGGTGAGGCGGTTGCCCCATCCCCACGGTGCGCCGAACTCCCGGGCTTCATACTGTGGCAGGGATCGGTTCATGGATTAGTTCCTCATGGGGGGTCAGGCCCTGGCGGGTTTCGGTTGTCCCATTCCGATGAACGGTCTCACGTGTAAAGTGTGCCGGTATTCACCACCGGCGTCACGCCGGCCTCGCCACACAGGACCACCAGCAGGTTGCTCACCATGGCCGCGCGACGATCGTCGTCCAGGGCCACGACGTTGCGGGAGGCCAGGTCGTGAAGGGCCATCTCCACCATGCTCACCGCGCCCTGCACGATCTTCTGCCGTGCCGCGATCACCGCCTCGGCCTGCTGCCGGCGCAGCATGGCTTGGGCGATCTCCGGCGCGTAGGCCAGATGGGTGATCCGGGCCTCGACGACCTCCACGCCGGCGATGGCGAGCCGGCGCTGCAACTCCGCCTGCAGATCCGCCGCGATCTCCGTGGCATGGCTCCTGAGGGCCACCTCGCCTTCCTCGGTCTGATCGTACGGATAGGCCGAGGCCAGTTGCCGGACGGCGGCCTCGCTCTGCACGTCCACGTACTGGTGATAATCCTCCACATCGAAAATGGCGCGCGCGGTGTCCTCCACGCGCCAGACCACCACGGCGGCGATTTCGATGGGGTTGCCCCGCTTGTCGTTCACCTTGAGCCTTTCGGTGGACGTGTTGTGGGCGCGCAGGGAGACCTTGGTCCCCCGGCTGTAAAAAGGGTTGGCCCAGTGAAACCCGCTCTGTTTGACCGTGCCGTGATAGGCTCCGAAGAGGATCAACACCCGCGACTGATTCGGTTGCAGGGTGAAGTGGCCCGAGAACATCAGCCCCGTCAGACCCAGGAACACCAGGCTGGAGAGAAACCGGACGACGGGGAACTGGCCTGTGACACCGGCACGGATGGCGCTGTAGAGCAGCCAGGCGGAGCCGGACAGGAGCAACAGGTTCACGCCGAGCATGAGCCAACCGTTGGGGACGTTGACGACCTTTTCCCGGCTGGGGAGGCGGCCGGGCGCATTTTGTGCCGAACCGAGCGAACCACTCACCTGCGCATTCATATCACGATGATATCACTAAGCTATCGAGCGGCAAGGGTTTTCTTCCGGCCGGTCCGGTTGAAGGCCAACCTGTTGGAGCGCAGCCGGTTCCCCAAGCGGGTCCGATGCCGGGATGGGCCGGTCGCGCGACCGAAGGAGGTGCACGGCCCGGGAAGAGGGCGCCGTGGGGCGGTCCGGGCGCGTGAGCGGCCGGGTCGTCAGCGGGTTGCAGGAGGCTCCGTCCGGGTTCACACTTGCCTGCAAAGGTCGGTTGTGGTCGGATAACGGCGCCGAATTCAGGCAGGCGGCGGATGGAAGCGTATCCCAAGCATTACTGCGGCGTGTTCGGTGTTTTCGGGCATCCGAAGGCAGCCGAACTGACCTATTACGGTCTGTTTGCGTTGCAACATCGGGGGCAGGAGAGCGCCGGCATTGTGACCTCGGACGGGCGGCAGTTTCACGTGCACAAGGGGATGGGGCTGGTGCCGCAGGTGTTCGACGCGGTGGCGTTGCAGTCGTTGCCGGGGCATCTGGCCATCGGGCACACCCGCTATTCCACGACGGGTGCGTCTCATTTCCGGAATGCGCAGCCGCTGACGGTGGATTGTGCGCGGGGCCAGATCGCCGTGGCGCACAACGGCAATCTCACCAATGCGGCCGCGTTGCGCGAGGAGCTGGAGGCGGCGGGGTCCATTTTCCAGACCACCGTGGACAGTGAGATTGTGTTGCACCTGCTGGCGCAGCCGGGCCCGAACGGTTCGGCCAACTCGCTGGTGCACGCGATCCGGCGGCTGGAAGGCGCGTATTCGCTGTTGATCATGACCGAGACGGAACTGATTGCCGTCCGGGATCCGCACGGGTTTCGACCGTTGTCGCTGGGTCGTGTGGACGACGCGTGGGTGGTTTCCAGCGAGACCTGTGCGTTCGATCTCATTCATGCGAAGTTCGAGCGCGACATCCAGCCCGGCGAGATTCTGGTGATCCGGGACGGGGGCCTGGTGAGTTTGCAGGCCTTTCCCGAGCACCGGCGCCGGGCCTTTTGCGTGTTCGAGTACGTGTATTTTGCGCGGCCGGACAGCATGTTGGAGGGCCGCAACGTGCATCTGGCGCGGGTGGAGATGGGCCGGCAACTGGCGCGGGAACATCCGGTGGAGGCGGATCTGGTGATACCGGTGCCGGACAGCGGCAATTCGGCCGCTCTCGGTTACGCACTGGAATCGGGCATACCGTTCGAGATGGCGTTCGTGAGGAACCACTACGTGGGCCGCAGCTTTCTGCAGCCCTCGCAGCTCATCCGGGATTTCAACGTGCGGGTGAAACTGAACCTGATCCGGGACCTGGTGCGGGGCAGGCGCGTGGTGGTGGTGGATGACTCGATCGTGCGCGGCACGACCTGCAAGGCCCGTGTGAACACGCTGAAGGAGGCCGGGGCGCGGGAGGTGCACGTGCGGGTGAGTTGCCCCCCGCACATGTATCCGTGCGTGTACGGGATCGATTTTCCGGACCGCAGCAAGCTGATGGCGGCCAATCACTCTCTGGAGGAGATCCGCAACTATCTGAAGGCGGACTCGCTGCAGTATCTCTCGCTGGAAGGGATGGTGAAGGCGGTGGGCCGCGCGCAGGAGAGTCTCTGTCTGGCCTGTTACAACGGCGATTATCCGGTCCCGTACGATCCGGCACTGGACAAGCAGATCATGGAACGGCGCCGCGCTCAGCGCCCCGGTCTGGTGGAGGCCCTGCTGCAGGACCAGGCACAGGGCCGGCTCTTGTGATCCGGGCCGGGGCCCGATGGCTGCGACGGGATCCGTCCCGGGAACGGCTGCGGCGGGCGGGTGGTTTTGCACGCGTTCGATCTGACAGTTCTGGCGCTGTATCTGGCGGGTGTGGTGGGCGTGGGCTGGCACCTGGGCCGGCAAACGCGCGACCTGCGCGATTATTTCCTCTCTGGCCGGCGGACACCCGGCTGGGCGATCCTGGCATCCATCGTGGCCACCGAGACCTCCACCGTCACGTTCCTCAGCGTGCCGGCGTTTGCGTTTGCGGCCAATGCACGTGGCGAAGGAGGCAACTGGACGTTTCTTTCGCTGGCCCTGGGTTCCGTGTGCGGGCGTGTGTGCGTGGCGTGGCTGTTGTTGCCGCGCTATTTCCGGGGCGAGTTGTTCACGGTGTACCAGGCGCTCCAGCAGCGTTTCGACGTCCGGGTACAACGGGCGGCGTCGGCCCTGTTTCTGGCCACCCGGTGTCTGGCCGACGGCATCCGGCTCATGGCGACGGCGCTGATCCTGACGGCGCTGACCCGCTGGTCGGATCCCGTGGCCATTCTGATCCTCGCAGGGGCCACGATCCTTTACACGTGGCTGGGCGGGATGAAAGCGGTGATCTGGACGGACGTGTTGCAGGCCTGCGTGTATCTGGCGGGTGCGGGTGCGGCGGCGTGGGTGCTGCTGGAGCGGATCCCGGGCGGCTGGGAAACCGCGCTGGAGGTATCGCGGAGCCATGACAAACTTCGGGTGTTCGACTTCAGTTGGGAGCTCTCGCGCAGTTACACGTTCTGGGCCGGTCTGGTGGGCGGCGCCTTTCTCACCACCGCGACGCACGGGACCGATCAGTTGATGGTCCAGCGTTATCTGTCCGCGCGGAACCGGCGCGAGGCGACCGGGGCCCTGTTGGGCAGCGGCCTCGCCATCCTGGTGCAGTTTGCGCTGTTCCTGGGGTTGGGCACGCTGCTGTTCGTGTACTACCGGGAAGCGGGAGTGACCTTGCCGGAGTCGGTGGCGGCGCGACCGGACCGGGTTTTTCCCCACTTCGTGGTGACGGAACTGCCGGCGGGGGTGCGCGGGTTGGTGATCGCAGCGATTTTTGCGGCCGCCATGAGCACCCTCTCTTCGTCGCTGAACTCGCTTGCCACCGCGGCGCTGACGGATTTCCGCCATTCACCCGCGTCCGGCCGTGCCGGCTCCGGTCCGGCCGTCAGCGCGGCACGGCGATGGACGCTGTGGTGGGGGCTGGTTCAGGCGGGCGTGGCATTGGCAACGGCCCGGATGGAAACGCGGATCGTGGACATGGCCCTGGCACTGGCCTCGTTCACCAGCGGGCCGGTGCTGGGGTTGTTTTTTCTCGCGCTGGGACCGCGTCGGGTGGATTCCACAGCTGCCCTCATCGGGTTGGTTGCCGGGGTGGCGGTCATGTTGCTCGTGGGCACGGGCGGCGGGGTGTCGTGGCAGTGGTACACGCTTACCGGCTCGGCGGTCACGTGGCTCACCGGGTGCGGGGTGGCGCTGTGGTGGGGTGGCGCCGGCCGGGCAACTCCCGGTTCTTCAGAATGAATCGGGCGGTGCGGATCCGGCCGCAGCCGCCGGGCGGACCCCTCACTTGCCGATGCAGAACTGGCTGAAGATCAGGTCCAGCAGGTCCTCCGTGGCGGTCTGGCCCACGATCTCGCCCACGGCATCGGTGGCGGCCCGCAGGTCCACGGCCACCAGGTCCAGGGGCAACCGACTCTCGAGAGCTCCGATGGCGTGCTCGAGCGAGGTCCGTGCACGCAGGAGGATGGCCTGGTGCCGGGCATTGATGCAGGCGTCGGGCGCCTCGCCGGATCGGAACGGACCGGAAAGGATGAGTTCCTCCATCCCTGCCTTGAGCTGGTCGAGCCCCTGGCCGGTGCGGCAGGAGATCTCCAGCCGGGGTTCGTCCGTCTCCGGGAGGGTGAGCCGGGCGGGCAGATCGGCCTTGTTGAGGACCAGGAGCCGTTTGCGATGGCGGAACTGTTCCCATAGGCGTTGGTCTTCGGCGGTCCAGGGCTCGGACCGGTCGAAGACGTGCAACAGCAGGTCGGCGGTTTCCACGGCACGGTGGCTCCGGCGGATGCCCTCCTGCTCGATTTCGTCGCCGGCCTCGCGCACTCCGGCGGTGTCCACCAAGACCACGGGCAGGCCGCGGATGTTCACGGTTTCCTCGATGGTGTCCCGGGTGGTCCCGGGCCGGGCCGAGACGATGGCGCGGTCCTGGCCCAGGAGCAGGTTCAACAGGCTGGATTTGCCGACGTTGGGCCGGCCCACGATGGCGGTGCGGATGCCATGGCGGAGGATCCGACCTTCCTCGGCCGAGCGTAGGAGGTCTTCCACCAGGGTCAGCCCGGTGCGGAGACGGTTCAGGATCCCCTCCCGCGTGTCGGGCGCGATGTCCTCCTCCGGGAAGTCCAACTGGGCTTCCACGTGGGCCAGTGCGAGCATGAGATCGTCGCGCAGACGCTGCAGCTTGCGCGAGAGTGCACCTTCCAACTGTTCGCGCGCGGCGGCCAGGGCGCGTTCGGTGCGGGCGGCGATCAGGTCCGCCACCGCCTCGGCCTGGGTCAGGTCGAGGCGCCCGTTCAAAAAGGCGCGGCGCGTGAACTCGCCCGGTTGGGCCAGCCGGGCCCCCTGTTCCAGCACGGCCTGCAGGACCAGGCGCGCCACCAGCAGCCCGCCGTGACAGGAGATCTCGACCACGTCCTCGCGCGTGTAGGTGCGAGGACGCCGCATGACCGCCAGCAGGACCTCGTCAATCCGCCGGCCGCCGCGATGGATGAATCCGTAGTGCAGGGTGTGCGTGGGCGCCTCGGACGGTTTGCGCGCCCGTGTGCCCGCCGGCTGGAACACGCGGTCGGCGATGGCCAATGCATCCGGGCCGGAGATTCGGATGACGGCCAGGCCTCCTTCACCCGGCGGCGTGGCGATGGCTGCAATGGTATCCTCCGACATGCAGGCGAGAAGGTACGCGGCATCCACCGGAGGCGGCAAGCGGGGCCCGGGGTCGTGGCGCAAAGTGAGCCGGCAGCGTTCCGTGGCGGGTGCGTGACCCGGGCTCTCCAGCCGGCGGGAATCCCCTGCCCCGCCTGGGCAACAAGCTCCAACCGCGGCGGGTGCGTGTAGGAGGCGGATCGGTCCGGGCCGGCGGCCGGTTTCAAGGCCGTGGACCACCGGCAGGGCCGAGCGCTCAGGAAGATGACGGCGGCGTGTCGGGCGGCCGGTGCAGCTCGGTCGGCTCCGAGCCTTCGGTGCCTGAAGGCGGCTCCGCGGCCGGTTCGGATGCGGCCGGGTCAGTGGACGTGGAAAGGCCTGCCTGCGCGGTTGTTGGCTTCCCGGGCTCGGGCTTCGCTTCCCCGGCCGTGCCGCCCGTGTCGGACGCGGTGGTCGGTTCCGGAGTCTGGGCGGGCTCGGTCGCCCCAGGCGCAGGCGCGCCCGGTGCGCGAGCCGTTCCGGTGACTTCACCGCCGCCTTCGCCGGCGACAGGCTGGTCCGGCGCGGTTGCGGCCGTGTCCGGCGCGGGAGCTGCATGGGGGGGTGCGCCGGCCGGCGCAGCCGCTCCGGCGTCGGAGCCGGCTGATTCTCCGCTGATGCTCCCGCCCGCTTGTGCTGCCGTGGCATCTGCGGCGTGGTCCGGCGCCGGCTCCGGAGCCGCGGCACCTTCCTCCTGCGCGGGAGCGGCCGGGGCTCCCTTCCCCTCGCCCGCCGGCTGGGGAGCCGGTTTGGGGGCGGGTTTCTTGGCCACTTCGAGTGCGCCCGATGCAAACTCGATGACGTGCCCCTGGTGGATCAGCCAGTGCAGGTCGGCAATGAGCATGGTCTGCTCCGGGGTGGGGGTGTGCGGGGCGGCGGCGGGTTGGGCGGCTGCCTGCGCGGGGGCGGAATCGGCCTGTTCACCCTCGGCCGGCCCGAGTCTTTCGGCGGCCGGCGGCGCAGCGGGTTCAGCCGGCTTGGGCGAAGGTGCCAGCGCCTCGATCAACTCACGCCGCGTGCAGTGGGGATGTTCCTGGATGTATTGGACGATGCGTTTGACGTTGAGTGAGACGGGTGTGTTTTCGATGTCCAGGTAGTGCGGTCGCGCCACCGCCACGTGGGTGATGGTGCGGTTGACCTTGAAGAACTGCAGTCCGTGGGCGGCAAACTGCTGGCTCAGGGCCGTGGCGATCTGCAGGGGGAACCGTCGTTGTTCCTCAAGCGTGTGCCGGATGAGCCGGGCCAGGGGTTTGCAGGGGACGTTCTGGGCGGCGGTGCCGCTCAGGGTGACCAGTTCCACCTCACGCACGATGTTGGGGGCGTGGACCTCGCGGAAATGGCGTTCCACGGCCTCGCGGCTGCCCAGGCGCAGCGGTTCGGGAACGTTCAGGCAGATGTACTCGGTTTTCCAGCTCTGTTCCTCCAGCCACTTTTTCACCACTGCTTCGTCCCGCACGATCTTGACGCGGGCCTTGTAGGTCTCGAAGGGGATGTGCGAGAACCGTTCCGCGTGGAGTTGTCGGAGCCGCTGGGGGTAATCGTGGTGGTTGGGTGGGCCGAGGATGACGCCGCTGTAACCGCACTGGGCCACGAAGGTGTACTTACCCTTTGGCGGCTCGGTGGGGGTGCGTTCCGCCTGATAGAAAGTGTCGAAGTACTTCTCCAGGACGTGTGCCACCACTTCGTCCACCGACAACCACGGGGTTTCATCGAGGGCACACAGGTACAACGGCTGGCGCACGGTGCCGTCGGGCTTCTTTTTGACGCTGAGCTCCACGCTGTAGCGTTCCGGCCGCTCGAGGAACAGCTTGGCGATGTCGAACAGCGGGAAGGCCCGGCCGGTGCTGCGGATGCGCCGGGCCACCTGATCCACGCCCTTGGGATCGGGGATGAGCCGGACCTCCACACCCGGCAGGGGCGGGCGGCCGGGTTTGGCGGCTGCACCCGCGGTCCCGGCGGCCGTGCCCGAGGCCCGGGGGCTCCGGGTTTCCGGCCGGGTGCCGGCGGCGGCTCCGCCGCCCCGGGTTGCAGGGCCGCCTGGGGCACCGGCACGCCCCCGCGCGCGTCCGCGTCCACGGGCTTTTCTTTCTTCCTCGCCGGCCTCTTCGCGGGCACGAGAGCTGATGGTGGGCTTGGGCGGTTCGGTCGCCCACGCCGGCAGGAAGAGTTTTTCCAGATCGAATTCGTGTTCCGGCAACGTGCTCATGGCCGATTTCCCTGGGACGCGCCTTTGGGGTTCTGCGGAGGCAGAACCTGCTACCGGGAGCATGCTGAGGGTTGGCGGGAATTGCAAGTGCCGGCTGGTTCGCCAACCGGTTCGATTGCGGCAATGCGCCGTCCGGTGGCGCGTTTTGCGCGGGCGCACCGGGATCGTTCGGGGACGGCCCGTGGCGCATGGACGCAGGTCGCCCCGCGGGCCCGGGCGGGGCAGGCCCTTGGCAAAACACGGCTGGTTTTCCCATATTGCGCGCCGTGATTGACACGCCGGAAGCGTTGGAAGCCTACCTGCCGGTGCTGCGGGCAGCTCCCTGGGTGGCGGTGGACACCGAGGCCGACAGTTTGCACGCGTACCCGGAGAAGCTTTGTCTGATCCAGATCAGCACGCCCACGGGCGACCGCTTGATCGATCCGCTGGCCGGACTGGATTTGCGGCCGTTGCTGGAGGCCTTGTCCGGGCACGATCTCATCATGCACGGAGCCGACTATGACCTGCGTCTGTTGTGGCGCGCGGGCCGGTTCGTCCCCAGCGCGGTGTTCGACACGATGCTGGCGGCGCGCCTGCTGGGGGAGCGCAACTTCAGCCTCAGCGCGCTGTTGGAACGGTTCCTGGGGGTGCGGCTGGACAAATCCATGCAGAAGGCCGACTGGTCCAGGCGGCCGCTGACACCCCGCATGGAGGCCTATGCGCGCAATGACACGCGGCATTTGAAGCCACTGGCCGACCGACTTCGCGAGGAGCTGGTGGCGCGGGGACGGCTCGCCTGGCACGAGGAGGCCTGCCGGCGACTGGTCCAGGAATGCGCCTGCGATCCCGAGGTGGATCCGGACCAGGTCTGGCGGGTCAAGGGCAGTCATCTGTTGACGCGGCGGGGACTGGCGGTGTTGCGGGAGCTGTGGCACTGGCGGGAGGCCGAGGCACGGGCCTCGAACCGGCCGCCCTTTTTCATCCTGCCCCACGAGACCCTGAGCCGCATCGCTGCGGCGGCCGTGGACGGACAGGATTACCTGACGCTCCTGCCGCAGAAGTTCTCCGCGCGGCGCCGGGCGGGGCTGAAGGAAGCCGTGGCCCGGGGCCTGGCCATGCCGCAGGAGCAATGGCCCGAGCCGAGGCGGGGCACGGGCCGCCGGCTGACCGAAACGGAGCAGGCGCGGTTGGAAGAGCTGGAACGCCGGCGCAACGCGCGTGCGCAGGAATTGGGTTTGGAACCGTCCCTGATCGCGCCGCGAAGTGTGCTGGTGGAGCTGGCGCGCGACTGGGAGGGTTGCGCCCCGCGGCTGATGCGGTGGCAACGGGAACTCTTGCAGGACTGAACCGGCGCGGTCCCGTTGAACCGGATCCGGCCGGATGACGTTTTCTGTTTCCGCCGCCGGGCTTCACCGGGCCGCAGAGCCGGCGGCGTTGTTGGTCGAGACGGGCAGGTCGGCCTGCTCCACCGGTTTGAGGTCCTCGACCAGCACCTCGACGTTTTCCTCGGCGCGGATCTTGCGGACGTAATCCGGCAGGACCTTCTGGATGGCCTGCGTGGTCAGGTAATCGCGGATCTGTTCCTTGACCTCTTCAAACGGCACGCGGCGGGCCGGCAGGCGTTCGAGCATTTTGATGATGTGATAACCGAACTGGGTGGTGACCACGTCGCTGATCTGGCCGGGTTGCAGGCTCCAGGCTGCCACCTCGAACTCGGGGACCATCTGGCCCCGGGGAAAGACGTACTCGCCCCCGCGGTCCTTGGAACCCGGATCCTCGGAGTACTGCTTCACCAAGGCAGCGAAGTCCTCGCCGGCCCGGGCTCGCTGCAGGAGTTCCTCAATCTGCTTGCGCTTGGCCTGACGAATCTCTTCAGTCAACGGCTCCCGGGTGTTGGCGTCCACGGTGCGCAGCAACAGGTGGCTGACCCGCACGCGCTCGGGCTGCTCGAACTGCGCGGGATTCTCGTCATAGAACTTGCGGACGTCTTCGTCCGTGACGTTCACGTGGACCTCGCGCCGGATGACCGCCTCGGCGGTGGCCTCCTCGATCAGCCGTTCCTTGAGCTGGTCCGGGCTGATCCCCACCGATTTGAGCTGGCGAACGAGATTCTCCACGGACCCGGCGCGCTCGAGGACCTGCTGGTAGCGCAGCTCTCCGACGCGCTTGCCCTCGGCCTTGTCCTCGGGCGTGGCGCGGCCGACCAGCATTTTGACCCGGATGAGCTGCTGGAGTAGTTCGCGTTGCACCTGCAGGTCGGCCGCCGGCGGGAGGGTCTGGCCGCGGGCGGCCACCAATGCCTTGAAACTCAGGAGCGCGGCGTCCAACTGGCTGCGTTTGATTTCGAAACTCTTGCCCCGGGCGATGACCTCGTCGCCGAACAGCTCGGTCATCACGGCCACGGCGCTGCTGGTGGAGGGGTTGGTTTGCGCCCAGGCCAGGCCGGCCAGCAGCACGGTGGTCAGGGTCAACCTCAGCGTCCGCAAAGGAAACGGTTTCGACATGCGATCTGCCTCTTGTTCTTTTTCAGCATCCACTACAGGTGAACCAGCCGGACGTTGCTGATGTCCGGGTCGCGTTGCAGCTCTTCCAGCACCGCCGGCGGGGGCGCGTTGTCCAGGTGCAGGACCGTCAGCGCGCGTCCCCCGGCCTCGTCCCGGTGCAGGTTCATGCTGGCAATGTTGACCCCGTGCCGGCCCATCAGGGTGCCGATGTGGCCGACCATGCCCGGTCGGTCGCGGTTGGTCAACAGGAGAATGTGCCCGGAGACGGGGATTTCCACCGGCATGCTGTAGAGTCGGACGATGCGCGGGTTCTGTGGAGAGCCGAAGAAGGTGCCGCCGGCCGAGATCACCTTTTGATCGCCCTGGAAGACCTGGACATGCAACCACTCGTTGTAGGTCACCGGTTCGCTGGAGCGTTTTTCCTCCACGGTGATGCCCAGAGTGGCGGCGATGCTGCGAACATTGACCGGGTTGATCGCCTCCATGCCGGTCCGGGACAGGAATCCCATCAAGACCGCACGGGTGATGGGATCCACGTTGGGCAGTTCGCGGGCCCGTCCCCCGTAGGTGATGTAGAGGCGGTCCACCTGTTCGGGTGCCAGCTGGCCCAGCAACCGTCCGAGCTTTTCTGCCAGCACCAAGTAGGGCTTGACCTGTTCGTAGGTTTTGGCGTCCAGGTAGGGGAGGTTCACCGCATTGCGCACCTCGCCGGTGAGCAGATAGGAGGTGATCACCTCGGCCACCTCCACCCCGCACTTTTCCTGGGCCTCCTTGGTGCTGGCGCCCAGGTGCGGCGTGAGGATCAGAGCGGGATGCTTGCGGAAGGGATGGTCGGCCGGCAGCGGTTCGGTGGCGTACACGTCCAGAGCGGCACCGGCCACCTGGCCGCTGTCCAACGCGGCCAGCAGGTCCTGCTCCACGATGATTTCGCCTCGCGCGCAATTCACCAGACGCACGCCCGGTTTCATCCGGGCGAAGGCCGATGCGTTGAGCATGCCACGGGTCAGCTCCGTCACCGGCATGTGCACCGTGATGAAGTCGGCGTTGCGATAGACCTCGTCCACCTCGTTCACCAGCCTGATCCCCAGGGCCTTGACCCTCGCGTCAGCGAGGAAGGGGTCGTAGCCGATGACCTCCATCCCGAAAGCCAGCGCCCGTTTGGCCACCTCACTGCCGATGCGGCCGAGGCCGAGGATCCCCAGCTTTTTACCCGCCAACTCGATTCCCGAGAATTTCTTCCGATCCCATTCCCCTGCCACCATGCTGGCGTGGGCCTGCGGCAGCTTGCGCGCCAGGGCCAGCAACATGGCCCAAGTCAGCTCAGCGGTGGAAATGGTGTTGCCTCCCGGGGTGTTCATCACCACGACGCCGTGCTGCGTGGCCGCCTCCACGTCCACGTTGTCCACGCCCACGCCGGCCCGCCCCACCACGCGCAGGGATTTGGCCGCCTCGATCACACGGCGGGTCACCTTGGTCTCGGAACGCACCACCAGCGCTACCGCATCCGCCACCAATGGCAACAGTTCCTCTTCCGTGTGACGGCGCGACAGCACCTCCACCCGGAACTCGGGCCGAGCCCGCAACAGTTCGATCCCCTTGGGCGCAATCGGATCGCAGACCAGGATCTTCATAAGTTTGGCGGAGTGTAGGCGGGCCGCACCGGACGGGTCAAATGCGCGGTGCGCCTCCGGCCCTGCCGGGCAGGCGGCACCGGCCACCGCGCGCAGGCGTTCCCATTCCGGATCGTCCGAACCCCACCACCGTGGCGCGCGCTTCCGGAAAAGGGGTACCGGCGACGGCCTTTTACAAATGTCTCCGCGGGCAGTTGCAAAGAGTGGGTCCGATGGCCCGGCGTGGCGGAGGTTCCGGTGCAGGAGAGCGTCATCGGCACCCCTGCATGGTCGAATGGGTAAGGGACCGGTGTGCCGCCCGCCTGGGTTTCCCGGTTTCCCCCAACCTCCCTTTGAAGTTGAACCGCTCGTTCGCTGGACCAGCCGCCCTTTCGCGCGCCGGTTTCCGACGCGTGGGGGAACCGCCCGGATGGCGGATGGACCGGAATTCGCGCGGTGCAATCGGTCATTTGCGGCGGCTGACCCCGTCTGGCGCCGGCGGTTGGTTGGAGAGGACACGCACGGGCTCGAACAAGTCGCCGTCCCCGGGCGGCACGGTGTGGGACCGGCCGGTGCGGTCCGTGGCAACACTTCGCATGAGTGTGTCGAACCGGACGGTTACCGGGCGGTTGCCCAGTGGATTGAACACCGCCACGCCTCCTTCGAACCTCCGCCAAACGGCGCCGTCCGGGCGTGTTTCACCCGATCCGAGGGGACGTCCGAGTCGCTTGTCCCAGAAGGGGTACCAGCAGTGCCGATGATCGGGCGTGGGCAGTTCGTTCGGATCCGAGAACAGGCAGTAACCGTCGCTGCAGGTCAGCACCAGCGTCGTGACCGCCCGCATCCGATCGAGGTCGGCATGCGCCGGTCGCCGCCAGAATTCGACACAGTTGGCCCGGGGCCGTTGGAGCGTCGCCTCGGCCCATCGGAGGGTGTCCATGATCACCCGCCATTTCTCGGGTGTGGAGGTGTCGTAACACTCCATGAACAAGCCGTTGATCCAAGGTGCCGGCGCCGGCACCCGCCGGTCGTTGGCGTTGACCAAGATCAGCTTGTCCGGTCCGATGGCCGCCCGAATGGCTGCCAGCAGGTTGGTTCGTGCAGGGAGCAGTGGCTGGCCGGAAAACCGCTCGCCCTCGTCCCACCAGTCCAACAGAATGCCGTCGAAAAGTGCCGCCTCCGTGGCGGCGGCGGCGCGCGCGGCGGCGTGGCGACGGAAGGATTCCAGCCGGAAATCCAACCGGTAAAACCCGCCCTCTGCCCAACCCGGGACCACCCGCCCCCTCTCGTCCCGCAACCACCAGGGATGATCGAGCCCGCCCAAGGAATCGGCGGGAGCGTCCCGATACCGAATCTCACACAGCAGCACCAAGTGAGGATTGAGCCGGAGCAACTCCTGCCTGCGCCGCCGGGCCCTCTCGACCGTGTCGGGCCGGAATCGGGTGGCAGGTTCGCCGGTCCCCTGCTCCCATTCCAGTCCCAACAGCCAAGGACCGCCCCAGACCAGATCGTGTCGGGCAAGTGTCCGATCAGGTTGGTTCGTCCGGAACCTCCGCAGGTGCCCACGCCTGGAACACAGAGGGAAAGCCACGAGTTTCGATCCGTTCCCGCAGTGACAACCCGGTCGCCGCGGCGGGTCCCCGCCCGGCAACCAAGATCGCGAAGAGGATCCACAGGTGCCGTGCGGCGGGCCCGCCCGCGAAGATCATGCCAGATCCGCCCGGCTCGACCTTGGACGACCGGCTTGTCCGTTGCCGAACCGTGCCGCCAGCAGCCAGCCTTCGGAGGTCTCTCTGGTACCGGCCTGACCAGAAAAGACCGGCACCGATTTCCAGACGCAGGGCCCTTCTCATTGCGTTCCTCCCCCGGGCCCCTCGAAGCGTGGCAGGCGCCCGGCCCGATAAGCCTCGAGGTAGGCAGAGTTTCGCTTCACCAAATCGGCACGCCCCTGTTGCCGTGCCAGGGCAATCGCCTCTTCGGCCCGTTGAACGGCTTCCTCGAATCGGCCCGCTGCTGCCAGCGCGGCGGCCAGTGTGCCCACGCACACCGGCTCCCGCCAGGCCGTCCGTGCGCACGCTTCGCGGGCGTGGCGCACCGCAGCGGCAGGATCCCGCAGTTCCGGCACGGGCACGGTCACCAGCAGCCAGGCCAGGTTGTTCTGCAGGTCGGCCCGATCAGGGAACCGTTCGACGGCGGTTCTGCGCCACGCGACGGCCTCGGCCCACTTTTGCTTGGATGCCAGCACCGTCGCGTACAGGTCCAGGAGCTCGGCGTGGAGCGGCCTTGCCCGGACGGCCCGTTGCAGTGCCAGTTCCAGCTCCGGACGGTCGGCATCGAGCCGCACTGCCTGCCGGAACAAAGACCACGCCCGCGCATCGTCCCCCCGATCCAGCGCCCACAAGGCCTGGACAAGGACGGTCTGAGGATGACCGGCACGCACCCAGAAGGAGCCCAGGCTGAACACGGTCCACAACCCCAGCAGCACTCCCAGCACGGCGTGCCGGGTGCGCGAAGCACCGGCGACCGCGTGCCACCCCTGCACCAGCGCCATCGCCAGGCCGGCCAACGCGGGCAACGCGTAGAACGCCTTGACCTGGGCGTACGACGGCACCCGCACCGACATGTAGGCCAGGGCCAGCCCGTACACGCCGAGCAGGGTCGCTCCCATCCACTCCGCCGCCCGCGGCCGACGCACCATCGTCACAAACCCGACCGCCGCACCCGCAGCAACCAGCACCGTCCACACGGCCCCCAACCACCAGGCCATCGCCATCCAAGCCTCGTTCCACGGCGGGCGAAACACCATCCACGACGCGCCGCTGATCAGACCGTCCCCCCACAGAGTGGCGTACAGTCCGTCCCAAAAGCTGTCCATCCCGCTGAACCAGGGATGGATCCAAGCCGCCCCCACGCGGGTGAAATCCGCCGCGGTGCGGAGGCCGGGATCCTGCCACCACGCGGTCGTTCCCACATCCCAATTGCCGACAAGCGGCCTACCGAAACGCAGCCAAACCCGCGCGTAATGCCAGCCACAGACCAGGACGAACGCCACCAGGGCCCCTGCCATGCCAAGCCAGGTCCGCCAACCACGGTCGCTCGCGGCGCCACCCCGCTCCTGTCCCCGGCCCGGGTCCGCCGGCGCGGGCCATCCGGCCGCCAGTACAACGGGCACCGCCGGCAGGGTGGAGAACTTGGTCAGCATCGCCAAGCCCAGTGCGGTCCCGCCAGCGGCCATCCAACCCGCGTGGCCTCCTCGCTGGCGCGCCCGGAGCGTGCATGCCAGGGCCAGTGTGACCCAAAAAGCGGCCAAGGGTTCGTTGGTCACGTAATGCGCCACCACCAGATGCGCCGGCAGCGCCACCGCGAGCATGAATCCCACACGCGCCGGCCAGCGTTTGTCCGGATGGCACATCCGCAAGACCATGAAGACCAGACATGCGTGCGCAAAGCCCACCATGCCATTGAAAGCCCGCAGCAGCAGCACCGCCAGATCATCCTCCACCGAGAGGCCCGTCAGACCCAGCAGGGCCGCGGCCAGCAGGTAGTACAGCGGGGGCTGGTACATCTGCCATCCCTCGTCTGCCAAGGGCAGTCGCCCGTGCTGCTGAATGTACCGGATGTACGCCTCATGGCCCTCTGCATCGAAGCCGTAGATTCGCGGGAGTTGAGGCAGGTTGTTGAGAAACAGGCCGGCCCATGCCAACGCCCCGGCGATCATCAGGGCGCGGTCCCCTCCGGGACCCCGCAGAAAATCGCGGACCGCCGACACACCGGTCGCCCGGCCTGCCCCGATCCAGAGGGCAACCCCGCAGAACACACACGCCAGGCCCAGCGCCCATCCTGCCGCACGGCGGGCCAGCTCCGGCAGTGTGGTGAACGAACGCAGATACCCCTCCGCCCCTTTCAGCATGGGTGCATCGGCCGGGCACGCCGGTTCCCATTGCCCGCGCGGACCGGACACATCCCATTGCAGGAGGGTCGGAGACCCTGCCGGACCGGTTCGCAACACTGCCCACAGGGCTGCCGGTCCTGCAGGGTTCGTGACCCGCACGGTGATTTCATTGGTTCCGCCGCGGACGAGTCGTGTGAGGTCGAGCGTCACCGGTCGTTTCCAATTGACACCCTGCAGCGCACCCTGGGGGACCGGTGTTTCGTTGAGCCGCACCTCGCCCCGCCGGAGCACAGCCAACAGGAAACGGACGTCGTCCGGCATTTCATCCAGCACGAACCGCGCGCGGAAAACCCGGCCGGTCTCGCCGCCGAGATGCGGGTCGGCGGAAGCTGTGCGCGGCGCCACCCACCATGGTTGTCCTTCGAAGGCAGGGAGGTAGGCGAGGGTGTCGCTGCGGTGCATCGCCATTGCCAGCCACACTGCGGCGGCCAGCCAACCTGCCACCCAGGCGGCGCGCATCCACCATGTCCGGCGCTGCTGCATCGGGCGGATGCTGGCGTCAGGGGCGGTCTGGTGGCAAGGTCGAGGCGGAGAATCGCGGCAGTTTTTGCGTGTCGGCGTGGAGGCAACAGCCTACGATGGGGCGTGCGCGGTTTATGAACGGCACCACACCATCCCTGGCGAATCACGTGGCGTTTTTGAACGGGCGCGGGGAACTGCCCATGTTGGAGATCCTCACCCGCTGGAGCCGTGCGGAGCTCTACCTTCACGGCGGTCAAGTGACCCATTTCCAAAAGGAGGGCGAACCACCCCTGCTGTTCACCAGCCAGTGCAGCCGGTTCGAATCCGGCGCTCCCATCCGGGGCGGCATCCCCGTGGTGTTTCCCTGGTTCGGCCGAAAAAATGATCGCCACCCGTCGCACGGCTTCGCGCGTCTCCGTGACTGGACGCTCAGTGAGCTCGCGACCGGTCTGGACGGTTCGCTCCGGCTGGTGCTGCGGATGCCGGAAGTGGAGGAAAGTCCGGATTGCCCCGCCTGCGCGGTCGAAAGCGAACTGGTCATCCGCGACAGCCTCACCCTGGAGATCCGCGTCACCAATCAGTCGGATCGCCCCTTCCCGTTCGAACTCTGCCTGCACACCTATCTGGCGGTGGGCGATGTCCGGCAGATCTGGATCACCGGTCTGCAGGACACCGAGTACCTGGACGCCGCCGCGGGCCGGCAGCGCGTGCGGGACGCCGAACCCCAACTCCGCATTCAGGGCGAGGTGGACCGGATCTATCTCAATACTGCACGGCCCGTGGAGGTTCATGACCCCGTGCTGGGCCGGACCATCTGGGTGGAAAAGACCGGTTCGGCCAGCACGGTGATCTGGAACCCCGGTCCGGAACGGGCACGGATCATGCCCGACCTGGGCGACGACGAGTACCTGCAGATGGTGTGCGTCGAATCCGGCAACGTGGCCGACAACGCGCTCACGCTACCGCCCGGAGGCACCACCTCCATGCAGATCACACTCACCAGCCGGCCCGGCACCTGAACCCGCCCCTCCGGCCATGCCGTTCCCACGGTCCGACCTCGCCCGCACGTCCGATCATCCTGCCCTGACAGCGCCCGGATGCCGTCCGGGCGACCGACCCGCGCGCTCATGAGCCGACTGCGCATCGAGTTGCCGCCACAGGAAACGAGGCCCAAGAACGCTCGGGCCGGCCTTCCCCTTCCCTTGCTTGGGCTCGCTGCCCTGCTCCTTTTCATCGGTACCCTGGTCCTCTACGCCCCGGTTCGTTCGTTCGACTTCGTCAACCTCGACGACCCGGACTACGTGGCGAACAATCCGCGCGTTCAGGCCGGCCCCACTCCGGAGAGCCTCCGCTGGGCCTTCACCCAGGTGCACTCCAGCAACTGGCACCCCCTCACCTGGATCTCCCACATGCTGGACTGTGCGTGGTTCGGTCTCGATCCGGGCCGCCATCATCTGGTCAATGTCGTCTGGCATTCCCTGAGCGCCGCACTGTTGTTCGGTTGGCTCACTCACCTGACGGGCCGGCCCGGACTCGCATGGCTGGTGGCGGCCCTGTGGGCCTGGCATCCGCTGAGAGTGGAGTCCGTGGCCTGGATTTCCGAGCGCAAGGACGTGCTCAGCCTGGCGTTCGGTCTCGGTTGCCTCTGGGCCTACACGAGCGCCGTCCGATCCCGATCCGGGAACGGGTCCGGCCGGGCACGGTTCTGGGTCGGAATCGTCCTGGCCTGGCTGTCGTTGGCACTGGGACTGATGGCCAAGCCGATGCTGGTCACCCTCCCCTGCGTCCTGCTGCTGCTCGACTACTGGCCGTTGCAGCGCACACCGGCGCTCATTCACCCGGATCCGCGCACACCGGCCGCCCGGGGCGCGCCAGAGTCCTGGAGCCGATTGGTGATCGAAAAGATCCCCTTTTTTCTCCTCTCCGCTGCCAGCTCGGTCATCACCCTGCGCGCCCAATCCGTTTCCGGCGCAACCGTGCCCCTGGAGGTGTTGCCGCTGAGCACGCGCCTGGCCCAGGCATTCGTCTCTTATGCAACCTATCTGGAAAAGACGCTGTTCCCCCTGCATCTCGCCCCGTTTTATCCGTATGAACCGCGCTCCTGGGGCGATCCGATCGTGTGGCAGTGCGTGGGGCTGCTCCTGCTTGTGACCCTGGCGGCCGCACTGTGGCGGCGGCGAAGCCCCTGGTTGGCGGTGGGCTGGCTGTGGTTTCTGGGGACGCTGGTGCCGGTCATCGGCCTGGTGCAGGTGGGCGAGCAGGCCATGGCAGATCGCTACACCTACCTGCCGCACATCGGCCTGATCTGGGCGGCGGTCTGGTGGGCAGCCTCAGCCGTGGCGAGGATCCCGATCCTTCGCGCGCCGGCCATCCTGGCTGCCGCGGGTTTGGTCGGGGCCGGCGCGGTTTTCACCCGAGAGCAGCTCCCACACTGGCGCAACACCGCTGCTCTGGCCGAGCAGACCTTGCGCGTCACGCCGAAGAATTACCTGGCCCTCACCCAGCTCGCCAACGTGCGGCTCGAACAGGGTCGCTTCGAGGAAGCACGCCGTCTGTGTGAGGAAGCGCTGGCGGTCCGTCCCCGTTATGCCGAGGCCTACAACACCCTGGGCAACGTGCACCTGCGACGCCGCGCCTGGCAGCGCGCCCGTGAAGCGTTCGAAGAGGCCATCCGGTGCAACCCCACCTACCCGGATGCCTGGCACGGCCTGGCCGTGGCCGCATCTGAACAGGGGCAATGGGACGATGCCATCCGCGCTGCAAAACGGGCGGTCGAACTCTGGCCCCTGCACACCGGTGCATGGTTCACCCTGGCCCGGGCTCAGCATCAGGCCGGACATCTGGAGGAGGCGCGGACCGCGTATCAACGGGTGCTCGAACTGAAACCCGGTTCACCCGCCGCACTGCAGGGGCTCGGTGCGGTGCTGGCCCTCCAGGGGGACCTGGAGGGCGCCTGCCGGGCATATGAGCAGGCCCTGGCCGGACAAACCCGGGAGGGACAAACCCACACAGCCGACATCCATCTGCGGCTGGGCGTGCTGCGGTTCCGGCTGGGCCAGCCCGAAAGGGCCGAGCCACATCTGCGCCAGGTCCTGGAGGCGGAGCCCGATCAACCACTGGCCCATGCCTATCTGGGGCATCTGGAGCTTGCCCGGGGCCACAAGGATCGCGCCGCAGAACACTATCGCCGGGCCCTGCCGCAAATGCCGGACGACGTGGAGCTGCTCAACAATCTGGCCTGGATCCTGGCCACCCACACCAACGCCGCCGTGCGCGACGGTCCACTGGCCGTGAAACTCGGCGAACGCGCCGCCCAACTGACGCAGCAGCGGGTCCCCGTGATCCTGGGCACCCTGGCGGCCGCGTATGCCGAAGCCGGCCGCTTCACGGATGCCATCGCCACGGCCGAGAAAGCCATCGCCCGCGCCACCGAGCTGGGGCAAACCAACCTGGTTGAACGGAACCGCGAACTGCTGCGCCGCTATCGCTCCGGTCAACCGGTGCGCGAATGAGGGATCAGACCCCGTCCGTCCGCACGGCTGTCGGACACCCTCGGTCGCTTCCTCTGACGCGGGGCCCGAGCGTCGTCCGGAGAGGCCCGGCCGGGCAGGCGCCCGTCCGGAGCACCGCTCGAGGCGCCCGGGCCGGGCGACCGCTTTCGGGTGGACAAGCCCCTGCCGTGTGCAAGAATAGGCCCATGAGCGCACGTGTTTCTCGTCGGTCCGCCCTCAAAACGCTGGCCGGCACGGCCGCAGCGGTTGCGTCCGGATCGGTCTTCTCTCCCTCCGCAGCCGCGCAGGAATCGGGACCTGTCAAACTCAAGGGACGCATCCGGCATGCGGCCTGTCGCTGGTGTTACAACGACATCCCGCTGGAGGAGCTCTGTCGGGCAGGCAAGGAGATGGGGCTTGAAGGCATAGATCTGGTGGGCCCCAGCGAGTTCCCCGTGCTGAAAAAATACGGGCTGGTCTGCAGCATGGTGAGCAACCCGGTCATTGACGGTCTGGGCGGCATCACCCGCGCCTGGAACCGCGTGGAACACCATGACAAGCTCGTTCAGGCCTACGAACAGCGCATCCGCGAAACCGCGGAGGCCGGATTCGAGCGGCTCATCTGTTTCTCCGGCAACCGCGCCGGCCTGGATGACGAACAGGGCCTGGAAAACTGCGAGCGCGGCTTGAAGCGCATCCTCCCCGTGGCGGAGAAATACAAGGTGACCCTCTGCATGGAGCTGCTCAACAGCAAACGCAGTCACCGCGACTACATGTGCGACCACACCGCGTGGGGGGTCGAACTGGTCAAGCGCATCAGCTCGGAACGGTTCAAGCTTCTCTACGACATCTTTCACATGCAGATCATGGAGGGCGATATCTGCGACACCATCCGGGAGAACCACCCGTACATTGACCACTACCACACCGGCGGCGTGCCGGGACGCAACGAGATTGACGAGACCCAGGAGCTCTACTATCCGCGCATCATGCAGGCGATCGTCGCCACCGGATTCAAGGGATTCGTCGCACAGGAGTTCGTACCCAGGAACCCTGACAAGCTGGCCTCCCTACGGAAGGCCATCCAGATCTGCGACGTCTGAACGCACCATCGGAGGCCCCACCGGCCCGGCATCGCGGGCCGGCCGGGTTGACAGGGGCGGGCCGTGCGGCAAGTTCCCACGGTGCGGCTGACGCGGCGAAAATTCCTCCTCTGGACAGGCGGCCTCACCTTGGCGGGGGTGGCCGGCGGGGCCGCGTGGCTTTCCACCTCCCGCGCACGGGCGGCCCGATGGGCGCGCAGGCTTCTGGGTGAAACCGGGCGGGAAATGGCGCCACCACCGTTCCGACCCCGACCCGACCGCTGGTCCGACCAACACGTCACCCTCGCCCTGCTCGGCCACGCCACACTCCTGCTCAACTTCTACGGCGTCCGCATACTCACCGATCCGGTGCTCTTTCCCCGGATCGGGCCGGACCTGCGCGTGGGCACACTGGGACCCAAACGGCTGATCGCTCCGGCGCTCACGGTGCCGGAGCTGCCGCAGCTCGATTTCCTGCTCCTGTCGCACGCGCACATGGACCATCTGGACATCCGCACCCTCCGCTGCCTCCTGCGCCGGGAGCTTCCCGTGGTGACCGCACGGGATACATCCGATCTCATCCGCGACGCCGGCGGCCGGCGGATCACCGAACTGGGTTGGGGCGAGAAGCTCACCTTGCGGACCCCGGCCGGCGAAATCCGGATCGAGGCTTTTGAGGTCAAACACTGGGGTCGGCGCTGGCCGGACGGCCGCCCCCGCGGTTACAACGGTTACGTCCTGCGCCGCGAGGACACCGCCCTCATATTTACCGGCGACACCGCCATGACCGATTCTTTTGCCCGACTCCGTTCCACCGGCCCCTACGCTCTGGCCATCATGCCGATCGCTGCCTACAACCCCTGGATCCGCAACCATTGCACGCCCGAACAGGCCGTTCAGATGGCCGACGCCGCCGGCGCACAATACCTCGTCCCCATGCATCACGAGGTGTTCGTCCTCAGCGACGAACCGATCCACGAGCCGCTCGAACGCCTGGAAACGGCGCTGGAAGAGGAGCCGGAACGGCTGGCACTCCGGAAGGTGGGCGAAACCTTCCAACTTCCGGCGGCCTGAGGCCGCTCAGATCGAGCCCCGACCCGAACCGGCGGTCCGGGGCCGCGTCTGCCAGAGTCGCACGCCCGCCGCACAAACGCCCAACAACAGCCCCAGGGCACATACGACGGCCGCTCCGCCCGGGACATCCAGCTGATAGGAGGCGACCAGTCCGCCCACGCCACCGACCATGGCCACGGCCCAACCCACACCCAGCGCCACACCCAGCGAGGCGCTCCACAACCGGCCGCAAACCGCCGGGATGATGAGATAGGAGAACACCAACAAAACCCCTCCGAGATGAACAAAGGTGGTCACCAACAGCCCGAACAGCAGATAAAACCAGAAGTCCCAGATCCGCACCTTCAATCCCCCGGCCAGGGCCGCGGCACGGTCGAAGGTCAACCGGAGGAACCGGCGGCGCCAGATCCAATGTACGGCGCCCATCGCGGCATACAACGCCGCCGTACGCCAGACCACCGGCCACGACACGGTGAGAAGATCGCCCACCAGGGTTTTTTGAAGTTCCTCGCGCCCGTGCGGAGCCCGGCTCAACAACAGCACACTCGCAGCCGCGGCCACCACGTAGACAATGCCGATCAACGCCTCCAACGGCACCCGGCCGTGCCGCGGCTCCCGCAACACGGTGAACAACAAGGCACCTGCCCCTGTGAAACCCAGGGACCACCCATAGGCATGGACGTCGGTCGCTTCGTGCCCCAAAAGGATGCACACGCACGTACCCACGGTGGCGACCTGGGCCAGCGCCAGATCGATGAAGATGATCCCGCGCTCCAGGATGTGGAGGCCGTAATAGACCAGCAGGCCGGGCAGCAGGACCGCCGCCGCCAGCGGCGGCCCCAACAGCTGCAGCACTTCCGTCCAGTGAGGTCCAGCGGATGCCATGATCGCTCAGGGTTGCGGGGTGGGTTCAGGTCCGGCAGCCAGGGCCTCTGCCACGGAACGGACCAGGTAATCCATCAGTTCCAGGTAACTGTCCCCGGTGTCTTTGACCCCGCCGGGATATTGCGTCACAAGCACCACCTTGGCGCCGGTCTCCGCAGCCACGCGCTCCGCCACCCGGCGATCCTGGTAGGGCTCCACCAGAATCGCCCGAACCCTGTCGGCTTTCATTTCGGCTATCACCTGGGCCAGGTGCGCCGCCGAGGGTGGAATGCCCGGCTTGGGTTCGAGGAACAGGTCGATCCGCAATCCAAACCGCCGCGCAAAGTACGGCCAGGAATTGTGGTACGCCGCCAGGCGCGTCCCTGCATACGGTCGCAGCCGTTCCAACCAGCCGGGCAGCCGCCGATCCAGCTCGGTCAGGAATGCCCGGGCGTTGCGCCGGTAGACCTCCGCACCGTCGGGATCCAGCTCCGCGAACGTGTCGGCCAGATGATGCACCACCACCCGCGCATTCTCGGGGTCCATGAGGTAGTGCGGATTGCCCTGCGGATGAACGTCGCCCTGGGCGCGGTCGAGTCGTTCGGGCACCTCGAGCAGGGTCACGCCCTCGCAGCAGCGCACATTTCCGCGGGCCGCCGGCAGGATGCGCGCGTTGCCCGCCCGCTGCAGCAGGGGGGTCAGCCAGGCCGCTTCGAGTCCCGCCCCGCCGTGCACCAGGGCGTCGGCCCGAGAAAGACGCACGAGATAACTCGGCCGGGGATCCACGAAATGCGGGTCCTCCGTCGGGCGCGCCAGGGTGAGCACGTCAACCCGATCCCCGCCCACACTCCGCACCAACGACCCGAGGTCGGCCGTCGTGGCCACCACTCGCAACCGTGCCTCGGTCGTCCCCGCAACCAAACACAGGGCAGCCACCAAACCGCCCAGGAAACCGGTTCGCCATCTCATCTGGAGCCTCCTTTCCTCAAAACTGGTGTGCCGCGTGCGCACCCAGCGAAAGCTCGACCTGCAACCACACGGAGTGGTCCTCCCCCACATCCGCCCGCCGGTCATAGTTGTACTGGAGCCGCAGCTTCGAGTATTCGCTCGGGTACCAGGTGAGGTTCGGTGTGATCCGCCAACGTTCCCGTCGCAAAAGATCGCGGCCCACCGGCTCGCCCGCGAATGTCCACGGACCTTTCTCATAGTCGCCCTCCCCGCCTGCCACGTAGTCGAAACGCATCCCGGCGACCCAACCGCGGCGGAATCCGTACAGCAACTCGGTATAGAAACCGTAGTCAGTGACCGTCTCGGCCGGCAAGGCCGCCGGTGTCCCGGAAGCTGCGTCGGCCAGGAAAGGCTCACCGTGCTCGGCATGCTCGGTCCAATCGAACGCGCCCAGTTCATAGCGGCGCAGCAGTGCCTCTGCCTGGAACGAGACGAACGGGAAACCCGCGTGCGCCCGCGGTGATCTCCATTTCCAGTAGAGGTCCAGCCCGTAGATCTGCGTGGCCGGTGCGCCCCCGGCCCCGCTGGCGTTGGGACCCAGGGCCGCACTCAGGCCGACCAACACGGTTTGTTGATCCGTGACGTCCCAAGAAAGGGCATACCGCAGCGTCCACATCAGATCGTTCAGGGCCGAGACCCCCCGATCGTTCTCCAATGGGCGGAACCCCATGGGAAGGGCCCCGGCCTCCTCCCCGCCGTGCACGTGGCCGCCCGCGCGAAAGGGGGCGGCCCCGTCACCCTGACTGTCCTGAACGGCCAGGAAAAGCTCGGAATAGAAGGTCGTGGGCATCATCCATGAGAGCTGCGCCCCGGGATTTCGCAGGCCATCCGGACCCAGGAGCCGTGCGATCACCAGGGGGGAATCCACAAATCCCCACTGGTGCGGATGCCGCCCGTTGATCCGCCCGAAGGGCGCATAGAACTGGCCCGCCCGCACCTGCAACCCTGCGGGCAACTGCAATGTCTGCAGCCACGCCTCCTCCAGTTCGAACCGGGACTCGCCGGAGGCATCCAGGCTGTAGAGCAGGTTGGCGCTGCCCGAGAAATACGGGTCCACCGAACCGGTCAGGTTGAGTTCCACCCCCTGGACGGTGAACCCGCGCTGGTTGGGATCGTGTCCACCCGGTTGCAACCCGCCCTCGATGTCATCCGCAGTGGAGGTGCCCGCCGCAAAGGTGCCCACCAAACCCACGTCCACGTACGCGCCGGCTCTCCCCAAGCGCCAGGGCGAAACACTGCTCATCGCCGGCGGTGCGGAACGGACGGCAGGCGTGCCGGCTGAATCGCGCGGGGCCTGTCCCGAACCGGCCGCCGGCCCCGCACCCTGCCCGGCCGGTTCCGCCGACCCGGCCCCGGCGCGCAGGCGTTCCAGTTCCGACCGAAGCGCCTCTATCTGGCGCCGTTGCTCCTCCAGGGTCCGTTCAAACTCGCCCTGCAATTGTTGCAGGCGTTGTTCCAAATGCCGGATCCGATCCGGCCCGCCCGCGGTTCCGGTTTCCTCCGCGGCAACCACGGTCATGAAAGCTGCAGATAGTGTCGTGTAGAAAAACTTTTTCATTGCGTCCAACAAATCGGGGTTCGTTTTACACAACTGTTTCGCATACGCTTCACCACGCCGCGCCGGTGATTGGCCGCGTTCAAGCGGGCGGCTGCAGTCCGGGCGGTCGTGTTCCTTCCCGGGCGGTATGCGCCCGGGGCGTGTTCTTCAACGGCTCAGGGAAGCGCGGCGGCCGGGGGTGCCCGGCCATGGGGAAGCGCAGGAAAGATCTTCTGCGGGCAGGGAGGAACGAACTGCAACGGTTGTGTGGGCACCGCAGGCGGTTCGCACGCCGTCGAGCCCGCAACAGAGGTTTCCAGCAGGCCGAATGCGATCGTGCAAACGCCGCAACTGGGGGAACCTGAGGAGGTCGCGTTGTGGTGGTGACCGGTCGCACCCAGCCAGGCCGCCTCGGCAAACACCCACACCCACAGCCCCGCCATGAGCAGGGCCAGGGCACGGCGCAGGGTGGTCTGGGGCCGCCCGACCATCTTCGGGGCTCACTAGATCATGAGGTTCCCGGTGTGTCAAGCAAGCCCGGATTCCTTCACGGTGTCGGCACGCGCGGCCCGCCAGTGCCTTCAAAGACCGTCCGGTCGGATTTTTCGACTTCTCAACTCCGCGGGAGCTGCGGCAGCTTGGCCGCGCTTTCTGGCAGCACGACAGGACGATGTACCGGGGGCGCAGAATCGTGGTGGTCATGCCGGCGTACAACGCGGCACGTACGCTGCGACAGACCTGGGCCGAGGTCCGTGCCCAGGAAATGGTGGACGAGATCATCCTAGTGGACGACGGAAGCCGGGATGAGACCGTGGCCATCGCGCGCACCTTGGAAGGCCTGCGCGTGCATGTCCATCCGCAAAACCGCGGGTATGGTGGCAACCAAAAAACCTGTTACCGCCTGGCCCTGGAGGCGGGTGCGGACATCGTCATCATGATCCATCCCGACTATCAGTACACTCCCGCGTTGATCCCGGCCATGGCCAGCATGATCGCCAACGGCGTCTATGATTGTGTGCTGGGAAGCCGGATCCTGGGCGGGCAGGCCCTGCGCGGCGGGATGCCCGTCTGGAAATACGTGGCCAACCGCGTGCTGACCCTGCTGGAAAACTGGCTGTTGGGTGCCAAACTCTCCGAGTACCACACCGGCTATCGGGCCTTCTCCGCCGAGGTCCTGCAGCACATTGACTTCACGGTGAACTCGGACGATTTCGTGTTCGACAACCAGATGCTGGCCCAGATCCTCTGGCACGGATTCGCCATCGGCGAGGTGAGTTGTCCGGCGCGGTATTTTCCGGAGGCCTCCTCCATCAATTTCCGCCGCAGCGTGCGCTACGGATGGGGCTGCCTGCTGACGGCCCTCACTTTCCGGCTCGCACGCTGGGGGTGGATACGCTCGCCTCTTTTCCCGCCAGCAGCCCGATCCCGGACCCCCGGAAGCGGACGGTCCCAGCCATGATGAACCCGACCTGCCCAGCCGGAATCGAGCACTCGTTTGCGCGGCGTTCCCCGAACTGGCCGGGCTCTCTTCTCCGATGCTCATGCAACCGCGGTACCTGATCTCGCTCCCTCCGGCCATGGCGCCGGTGTTTGCCGAATTGGAAGGGCGCATGAGCCCGGAATGGTTTGCCGCGGCGGATCCCGACGGACCACCGCCCGGTTCCGGGGGCGCCACCGCCCATCTTTTGGCGGCGGCGTGGCACGCCAGCGGCTCGAGCATGTCCTTTGCCTCGTGGCTCGCGGCAGACCGGCGCGTGGTGATCCACGCCGGCGGACAGAGCCGGCGCCTGCCCGCCTATGCGCCCGTGGGCAAATCCCTCCTGCCCGTGCCGGTGCTGCGGTGGAGCCGGGGACAACGACTCGACCAGACGCTGCTGGATCTACAGGAACCCCTGTGGGACCGCCTCCTGCGGGCCGCTCCCGATGCCGTTCGTCTGGTGCTCTGCAGCGGCGATGTTTGGGTCCGGCCGGGTCCCGAGGGACTGCCAGCGCTGCCCGAGGCGGACGTCGTGGTCCTCGGCATCCGGGTCCCACCGGAGACGGCTCAACATTTCGAGGTGCTGTTCTGTCACCGGCGCGAGCCGTCGCGCCTGGCCTTTGCCGAGCACAAGCCATCGGCGGCGCGGATTCGACAGATTGCGTCCAGCCACCGTTTCGTAGTGGACACGGGCGTGTGGCTGCTGAGCGCCAGGGCCGTCTCCATCCTGATGCACCGCTGTGGCTGGGAGGAATCGAGAGGAACCTTCCGCACCGGTCGGGCCGAGCCCTGTCCGTTCCATGCCGCGTTCACCGCCGCACTGGGGACCGAACCCCGCCTGGACGACCCGGAGATTTGCGCCCTGAGCTGCGCCGTGGTGGAGTGGCCCGGTGCGGAGTGCCATCCCTTTGGCACCTCGGCACAGATGGTGGAATCCGTGGTGAGCCTGCAGAACCGGCTGCCGGTTGACTGGGAGGAACACCGGCATCCGGATCAGGTCCTGCAGAACGCGCGGGTGCGGCTCCCGTTGGACCGCGAGGCGGGACACACCTTGTGGATCGAGAACAGCGTCATCGGCCCGCGCTGGCACCTGGCGCATCAGCACGTGCTCACAGGCGTGCCGGCCAACGATTGGGAACTCACCCTGCCGCCCGGGATCTGCCTGGACATGGTGCCGGTGGACGCCGATCTCTGGTGCATTCGGGCGTACGGATTTGCCGACCTGTTTGAGGGCCCTTGGGACGATCCCGGGACGCTCTGGCTGGGGCGGCCGTTTCTTCAATGGCTGGAAGAGCGCAGGATCTCCCCCGGTCTGCTGGCGTGGCCGGCCGGCATGGACATCCACCAATGTCCGCTCTTCCCCCTCCTGCGAGAGACGGATCTCGATCCGGATTTGATCGAATGGTTGTGGCGGGCCGATTTACCCGGATCGCAGCGCCGGGCCCGGCAATGGCTCGGCGGACCGCGCCTGTCCGCCGCCGACCTGTTGCGCCGTTGCAATCCAAGGCGCCTTTACGCGCAACGGGCCTGCCTGCGCCGCGAAGCCCTGACGGCCCTCCGGAAGCACGCGCGAGAGAGCGTCTTTTACCGGCTCGACCTGGAATCGGCGGCCCGGCTGGCTGCCGGGAACGCACAGCGACCCGACCCTGTTCCTTTCGGTCCCGACGACCCGCCGCTGCACGCCGCGCGCGAGGCCATGTTCCAGGCGGCATGGGCCCGGCACCGCGGTGAGCCCGGCTGGGAACGGCGGGAACAGGAGGCCTTCGAACGGCTCCGGGAGATGCTGGTGCGTGAAGCCAGGGTCCTTCCCGTGCATCCGGTTCGTTCCGTTCAGGAGGATCAGATCGTGTGGGCGCGCTGTCCGGTGCGGGTGGACCTGGCCGGCGGTTGGACGGACACGCCACCCTACTGCCTCGAACACGGCGGCCGGGTTCTGAACCTCGCGGTGGATCTCAACGGACAACCGCCCCTGCAGGTTTTTGCCAAGTGCATCCCCGAACCCGTGGTGGTGATTCGGTCGATTGACCTGAGCGCCGAAGAACGGGTGCGGACCTATGCCGAGCTGGAAAACCACGCGGATCCGGGCAGCCCGTTCGCCCTGGCACGCGCCGCTCTGGCACTGTCCGGTTTCTCGCCACGGTTTCATGTGCACGGCGGGTTCGAATCCCTCGAACAACAACTTCGGGAGTTCGGGGGCGGCATCGAATTGTCGTTGATCGCCGCCGTGCCCAAGGGCAGCGGACTCGGCACCAGCAGCATCCTGGCCGCCACCCTGCTGGCCGCACTCTCGGACCTCTGCGGTCTGGGTTGGGATCGTGAGACGCTCTCCCATCGCACGCTGGTGCTGGAACAGCTCCTCGGCACCGGAGGCGGCTGGCAGGACCAACTCGGGGCCATCGAGCGCGGAATCAAACTGATCGAGACCGCCCCCGGCCTGCGTCAGAGCCCGCAGATCCACTGGTTGCCCCAGCACTTGTTCGAGTCCCCGGCAACCTCCGCCTGTTGCCTGCTCTACTACACCGGCATCACCCGGCTGGCATGGAACATCCTGGGCGAAATCGTGCGCGCGGTGTTTCTCAACTCGCCCAGGCACCTGGCCCTTCTGGAGGAGATCGGTCAGAACGCGCGTCGCGGTGCCCTGGCCGTACAACGATGCGATTTCGAGGGGCTTTGCGAGACGGTCCGCGAGAGCTGGCGCCTCAACCAGGCCCTCGATCCCGCCACCAACCCACCCCAGGTCCGGGCGATCCTCGACACCGTGGCGCCCGATCTGGCTGCGGCCAAACTGGCCGGCGCGGGCGGCGGCGGGTATCTGTTCATGATCGCGCGCGATCCGGCGGCGGCTGCACGGATTCGGGAGACGCTCACCCGGCGGCCGCCGAACCCGCGCGCGCGATTTGTCAACTTCAGCATCTCCTCCACGGGCCTTCAAGTGACCCGCAGCTGAGGGCCGCCGCGATGGTCCGGCCCGGGAGGTCGCGCCGGACCGTTCACCCGGCGGATTCCGCGGTCCATTCCCGGGCCGCCTGTTCGGCCAGTTGCTCCAGCACCCCGGCCGGGCGGGCGAATGCCACCTTTTCCGGCACCACGTCCAGCAGCGCGTAGACCCGCCGGAACCATCGCGCCTGACCGCCCCAGGGCTGGAACCTGCCCACAAAGGCGAGACAAGGTTTTTGCTCCCGACGGCAGCGCCGGGCGATCTCGCCCACTCCCTTGCCCATCACCGTGGACCGATCCATGGCCCCCTCGCCCGTCAGCACCAGGTCGGCCCGGTGCAGCCGCTGCTCCAGACGGGCCCGCTCCGCCACCCAGTCGAATCCCGGCACCAGCTCGGCACCGGCAAATGCCAGGAACCCGAATCCGAGTCCACCGGCTGCACCTGCGCCCGGCACGCGGGACCATGGCCGGCCCGTCAGATCCTCCATGACGCGTGCCAACCGCCGCAGACACTGCTCAGCCCGGGCAAGGTCTGCGGGGCGCAGTCCCTTCTGCGGGCCGTACACTCGCGTGGCCCCCCGCGGGCCCAACAACGGGTTCGTCACGTCCGCCGCGACCTGCAAGGCCCGCCAGGGGAACCCTTTCAGAGGCCGCTCCACGCGCGCGAGCCGGTCCAGATCCGTCCACCGGGTCAGTTCCCTGCCGGCCGAATCGAGGAATCGCCATCCCAAGACCCGCGCCAGGCCGAACCCGGCGTCGTTGGTCGCACTGCCGCCCAGGCCCACCAGGATCCTGCGGGCACCCTGCGCCGCCACCTTTTGCAGAGCCCGTCCCAGTCCGGTCGTGTCCAGCTCGAAAGGATGAAACGGACCTTTCGGCAGCAGCGCCAAACCGATGACGGCCGCCGATTCCAAGATTGCCAGCCGCCGCGTCCGGCACCACCACCAACGCGCCCGCAACGGGCGACCCGCAGCGTCCACCGTTTGCAAGGTCCGCGTGCGAGCCCCGACCAACCGGCGGCAGACGTCCCCGAAGCCGTCTCCACCGTCGCTCACCGGCAGCAGATCCAACGCGTCCCGGGGCCGTGCCCGACGCCAGCCGCGGGCCAGGGCTTTGCACACCTCCACGGCCGTCAGCGAACCCTTGAACTTGTCCGGACAGATGAGCACGTGCAACGCCACGCCGCCGTTATCGCTTCGGTACCCGTTTCAGGGCAACCTCAAACCGGCCCTGGCCACCCCTGACAACGCCGGTCCGTGGGATCAGGCGATGGAACATCGCCACAGATAACAGGCCCCCAGCCCCGGCAACTGGGATGCGAAGGCGGACATTCACAAGCAGAGGGAGGGAAAACCCGGAACCAAAAAGATTTGGTGCCCCGGCCAGGACTCGAACCTGGGACCTACTGATTAAGAGTCAGCTGCTCTACCAACTGAGCTACCGAGGCACCCTCAAACCGACATCAAGATGGGCGAGCCTACGCATCGCTGTCAAGAGCCGCAGGCGCCCCGGATCGCCGTGTTCCATGCCCGCCCCGGGGGGACGTCCCTCGGTGGGGAAGCCGGCCCGATCCCCGAAGGTTGCGCCCCACCGCCCTCGCAGCCCGGAACCATGCCACCCACGCCCCGACAATCGGCTTTCCCTTCGGGCCGTTTTGACGTAGCAATATGTCTTTAAACGAGCGGACAAGATGAAAGAACGGTCGGTCGAGATCTACGACACCACGCTGCGAGATGGCAGCCAGGGCGAGGGCATCAACTTTTCCGTCCAGGACAAGTTGCGCATCGCCGAGCGGCTGGACGCCTTCGGCGTGCACTACATTGAGGGCGGCTGGCCCGGCAGCAATCCCAAGGACATCGAGTTCTTCGCCCAGGCGAGGCGCCGGCACTGGAAACACGCGCGTCTGGCGGCTTTCGGCTCCACGCGGCGCAAGGGAATCCCGGTGGACCAGGACGAACAGGTCCGGCTCCTGCTGGAGGCTGAGACCCCGGTGGTCACCATCTACGGCAAGACCTCCCTGCTCCACGTGCGGGAGGTCCTCCGCTGCCGGCCCGAGGAAAACCTGGCCATGATCCGCGAGACCGTCCGGTTCCTCAAGGACCACGGCCGGACGGTCATCTACGATGCCGAGCACTGCATTGACGGGTACAAACTCGACCGCGACTACGCGATGGCCACGCTCAAAGCGGCGGCTGAAGCCGGAGCGGATCTGGTGGTGATCTGCGACACCAACGGCGGCTCGCTGATGCGCGAGGTGGCCGAGGTCACCGCGCAGGCGGTGCGCAGCCTCCCCTGTCCGGTGGGCATCCACACCCACGACGACATCGGCCTGGGGGTGGCCAACGCATTGGCCGCCGTGGAGGCCGGCGCCGTCCACGTCCAGGGCACGATCAACGGGTATGGCGAACGCACCGGCAATTGCAATCTCACCAGCGTCATCCCCTGTCTGACCTTCAAAATGGGGTTGCGCACCGTGCCCCGGCGTTCGCTTCGCAAGCTCAAGGAGCTGTCCCATTTCGTGGACGAAATCGCCAATCTCCGGCCCAATCCGCGCCAACCCTGGGTCGGCTCCGCCGCCTTCGCACACAAGGGAGGCACCCACGTCAATGCCGTGCAAAAACTCACCGCCAGTTACGAGCACATCGACCCCGCGCTGGTGGGCAACAGCCGCACCGTGCTGGTGAGCGACCTGGCCGGGCGGAGCAACATCCTCATGAAGGCCCAGGAACTGGGTTTCCGCCTCGATCCCGACACGCCCGAGGTCCGCGAAATCCTTCGTCTGGTCAAGGAACGCGAGCATCAGGGCTACGAGTACGAGGCCGCCCCGGCCTCCCTGGCCCTGCTCATCCGCGGCGTCCTGGAGCACAATCCCTCCCTGCTCTTCACCGTCGAGACCTACCACGTCTCGATGCGGCGCGATGCGCAGGAATCCATCTGTGAAGCCACGGTCAAAGTTCGGGTGGGCGACCACGTCCATCACACCGTGGCCGAGGGGGACGGCCCCGTGAACGCGCTCGACGGCGCCCTCCGCGCCGCCCTGGTGCGTTCCTTCCCCGAACTGCGCAGGGTGCGGCTCACCGATTACAAGGTGCGCATCCTCGACAGCGCCTCCGGCACCGCGGCCAAGACCCGGGTCCTCATCGAATCCACCGACGGCCGCGAAGAATGGGGCACCGTGGGCGTCAGCGAGAACATCGTGGAGGCCAGTCTCCAGGCCCTGGCCGACAGCCTCGAATACGCGCTGATCCGCAGGGGCCGGCTCCGCTCCCGCAAACCGTCCAACACCGCCTCATGAAACCGGCACCCGTGATCTTCGTGGTCGTGTGGGTGCTGACCCTGCCGCTCCCGGCCGCAGATCCCTGGATCACATTCGAGCCCCGAGAGCGGGGCGAACCCGCACCACGCCACATCGTGCTGCTGGCCGGCGACGAGGAATACCGGTCCGAAGAGGGCCTGCCCATGCTGGCGCGCCTGCTGGCCGAACGACACGGGTTCCGTTGCACCGTCCTCTTCTCCCAAAACCCGGACGACGGAACGATCGACCCCAACAACCAAACCAATGTCCCGGGCATGCACCTGCTGGACCGGGCCGACCTGGTGATCCTGCAGTTTCGTTTCCGGGAGCTGCCCGACGCTGACATGCGGCATTTCGTGGAGTACCTCCATGCGGGCAAACCCATCGTGGCGCTCCGCACGGCCACCCATGCCTTCCAGTACAGCCGCAACCCGGGCAGCCCCTACGCACACTTCGACTGGCGCAGCCGGACCTGGCCGGGTGGTTTCGGCCGGCAGGTCCTGGGCGAAACCTGGGTCGCCCACCACGGCGAGCACGGCCGGGAAAGCACCCGCGGCCTCGTGGACGGACGCCATGCCGATCATCCCGTGCTGCGAGGCGTGCGAACCGTCTGGGGACCGACCGATGTGTACGCCGTGCGCCATCTCCGACCCACCGACACCGTGCTCATGCACGGGTTGGTCCTGCGCGGCATGCGACCCGATGCCCCGCCCCATTATGACAAACCGCTCATGCCACTGGTCTGGATCCGCGATTACACCTGGCCCAACGGCGCGGTCACCCGGGCCCTCACCTCCACCATCGGCGCAGCGGTCGATCTCCAGGACGAGAATCTCCGCCGCCTGCTCGTCAACGCCTGCTACTGGCTCACCGGCAAACCGGTGCCCGAACACGCTGACGTCACCCCCGTGGGCGAATATCGTCCCTCCATGTTCGGCTTCGACCGCTTTGTCCGGGACCGAAAACCGGCCGATTACCTGAATCCGTGACGGACGTTCGCTCCTCACAACGGCCCCGCCCGGTGCCGGTTCGCCAGCCGGACCCCTTCCGCTGCGGGCAGGGACCCACCCGTGCGGGAGTCATGGCCAGAGACACCCCGGCGGCGCGCGGGATTTCCGCGCAACTTTCCGCTCTCAGGGGTGTTTCCCCCAGCGAGTAGGAAAACGTCACCGATGGGTTACCTCGGTTTGCAGAATGTCCTGAGTCGGGCGCTGGAGGTCCCACCAGAAACGGTGGAAGACCTGGTCCGGAGTTGGCGCGTGGCGGCGGCCAACGGTTCGAACGAGTCCTTCCCCGCCTTCGCAGCCCGGGAACGCGGACTCAGCGAGGAGGCGTTGCTCCGGCGACTGGCCCAGGCTCTGGACTGGCCGTTTCTGGAGCTGGGCCGCATCAACATCCCGCCCGAAGCCCGCAAGGGGCTTTCCACCAAGGTCGCCTTCCAGCACACCGTCATGCCCGTGCAGTGCAACGACGGCCTGTTGCAGGTGGCCGTGAGCAACCCCTTCGACACCGCCATGCTCAACGCCGTCCAGTTCGACGCGCGGCAACCCGTCCAATTCGCCCTTGCCACCCGCAGCGACATCGAGAAAGCCCTCAAAAAGTACTACGGCGTCGGTGCCGAGACCCTCGACGAGATGGCCGAGGAGGAACCCATCGAACTGCTCGTCAGCGAGGACAAGGAAATCACCGAGGGCGACCAGGAGGCCAGCGTCATCAAATTCGTCAATCAGGTCATCTGGGAGGCGTACCGCAACCGCGCCACCGACATTCACTTCGAGCCGGCGGAGGACGAACTGCGCATCCGCAACCGGATTGATGGCATCCTCCATCAAATCCCCATGCCACCGCAATTGAAGCGGTTCCAATCGGCCATCATCTCCCGCATCAAGGTCATGAGCGGGATGAACATCGCCGAAAAGCGCCTCCCCCAGGACGGTCGCATCAACGTCCGCATCCAGGGCGAGGAGATTGACATCCGCGTCTCCACCGTACCCACCGTCTATGGCGAGAGCGTGAGCCTGCGGTTGCTGACCCGCGGCAAGATCTTTCTGAGTCTGGACAAGCTGGGTTTCTCCCCGCGGGACGAAGCCCTCATCCGCGAGCTGATCGTCAAGCCGCACGGCATCTTCTTGGTCACCGGGCCCACCGGCTCCGGAAAGTCCACCTCACTCTATGCCTTCCTCAGCACCATCAACTCGGTTCACAAGCGCATCATCACCATCGAGGAACCGGTCGAATACGAGTTGAAGGGCATCAACCAGATCGCGGTCCGGCCCGAGATCGGCCTGACCTTCGCAGTCGGTTTGCGCCACATCCTCCGCCAGGACCCCAACGTGATCATGGTGGGAGAGATCCGTGACCTGGAGACGGCCGAGATCGCCATTCGCGCCGCCCTGACCGGTCACCTGGTCTTCTCCACCCTCCACACCAACGATGCACCCAGCGCTTTCACGCGGTTGATTGACATGGGCATTGAACCGTTCCTGGTGGCCTCTTCGGTGGAGGCAATCATGGCGCAACGGCTGGTCCGCACCATCTGCCCCCTCTGCAAAACCGAGCAAAAGGTCGAGAAGGAGTACCTCCAACGCATCGGCTTTCCGGCGGAGGACATCGAGACCGCCAGATTCTATCACGGCGCCGGATGCGAGGAATGCCGCCAGCTCGGCTACCAGGGCCGCACCGGCATCTACGAGTTGCTGGTCGTCAGTGAACCGATCCGGTCCCTCGTCATGAGCCGGGCCCCGGCCTCCACCATCGCCCAAAAGGCCATCGAACTGGGCATGCGCACCCTCCGGGCCGACGGCTGGAACAAGGTCAAGCAAGGGATCACCACGATCGAAGAGGTCCTCCGGGTCACCCAGATCGAACAGCACCTGGACGCCCTCGCCGAGAACCCGAAACAACCCGCATGGGCGCGCGCGTGACCCAGACCCGACTTCACGCATGTCACGTCCTGGCCATCGGGCCCGACGGACGCCGCTTCTGGCGTTTCGAGGTCAAGGGCACCGGGATTCAGCCCGACCGGGCCGAGCGACTGGCGCCCGATCAGCCCCTGCCGCGCCACTGGGGAACCAAGGACTGGCGCACCCTCGGCCGACCCCGCCTGCACATCGCCTGGCTGCATCCGGACCGGGTTTTCCTCCGGGTTGTCCATCTGCCCGCCGCACCGCCTGAGGAGACCCGCGCCATGGTGGAACTCCAGCTCGAACGTCTTTCCCCTTTGCCGGTCGCGCAGACCGTCTGGAGTTATCACCCCGTGCCCGGCGCACGCGAGGGCCAGCAGACCCTCGTGGTCGCCATCGTCGCCCGCGAAACGGTCGAATCCTTCCTGGGTCAGCTCGAGTCAGCCGGCTACCTGCCCGATCGCCTCGAGCTGAGCTCCCTCGATCAACTGGCCGCCGTGCCCGTCAGCGGCGACGGCGCCTGGATCCATGCCGGAATCCTCGGCCGACCCGATCTGGCCCTGGTGGCCTGGTGGTACGGCGGCGTCCTGCACAACCTGAGTTTCCTTCAACTGCCGGCCGGCGGCGACCGCGCCGGCATCGTCAGGAGCCAACTCCTGCAGGCCGCCTGGGCCGGCGAATTGGACGGCTGGCTGACCCGTCCGCCCGAGTGGCATCTCGTGGCCGATCCCGTCACAGCCGCGGAATGGGAACCGGTCCTGAACCAGGCCCTCCAGACCACCGTCTCCGTCCAACCTCCGCCGCCCCCGGATGACCTGGCCCGTCGCACCGCACTCCGCGCCCTGCAAGCCAACGGTCTGCCCTCCCTGCTGCCACCCGAACACGCCGCGCGATACCGGCAGCAGTTCGTGGACCGGCTCTGGATGACCGGCCTCGGCGCCGTGCTCGGCCTTTATCTGGTGGGCGTGATCATCTACTTCGCCGCCCTCGGCGTTCTCCAGTTCCAGTTGAGCCGTGTGGAGGCCCGCATCGATGCCCTCACACCGGAGTACACGCGCGCCTCCCAACTCAAGGCCCGCGCCGAGGTCCTGCAAGACCGGCAGGACCTCCGCTTCGCCGCCTTGGACTGCTACAAACTCGTGGCCGAGCTGCTACCGGAAGGAGCCACGCTCCAGTCCTTCGATTTCGCCGACGGCCGGCGCCTCACCCTCAACGGCACCTGCCCGGAAGACCGCGTCATGGCTGTCATCGAATTCAGCAGCGCCCTCCGAAAAGCCCAGGTCCGCGGCCGGCCCATGTTCGACCCGCAAAAGGGCGAACCGTTCACCCAGCGCCGCACCCCCAACGCCAATGTGGTCTCCTGGAACTTCACCCTCGAACTGAGCCGACCGGAAGACTGACCATGGCCAAAACCCTCGCCCAACTCAATCTCCGCCCCGGCGAACGCCGCCTGGTCATCGGCGTCGGTCTGGTCCTCTTCCTGGTCCTCAACTTGCTCCTCGTCTGGCCGCACTTCAGTGACTGGCAGGAGGTGCGCGAAGATCTGAAGGCCGCCCGACTCCAACTCCGTCGCTACGAGGAAGCAATCGCCGACATCCCCAAGTGGGAGGCCCGGATCCGCGTCCTCGAATCCGGCCAGGAACCGCTCCCCGAGGAGGATCAGGGCACCGAATTCCTCAGCACCATCCAGCGCCAGGCCTCGCTCAGCGGCGTCACCATCACCGGCAGCTCCCGCATGACCACCCGCACCAACAACCCCTTCTTCATCGAACGCTCCCAGACCATCAGCGTCCTCGCCGAGGAACGCGCGCTGCTCGACTTCCTCTACCGGATCGGATCCGCCGGTTCCATGACCCGCATCCGCGGATTGTCGCTCCGGCCCGATCCGCCCCGACACCGACTCGTCGGGAACATCACCCTCGTGGCCAGTTACCAGAAAAAGCCGGCCACCCGCACCTCCCCGGCCGGTGACACCCTGCCCAAGCCGGCCGCCCCGACAGGCACGATACAAACGAACCGCCCCCCGGCGCCCGCCCCTCCGGCCCGCACACCCGCCGTGCCCCGTCGCCCGGCGCCCGGGGCCCGGCCTCCGGCCAATCAACCTGCCACCTGACGGATTGTGTTATGCTCGCAAAGCGACTCTTACTAACCTGGCTTTCGGCACTGGCGGTTGCGGCCGCAACGGCCCAACCGGCCGCCCCGGCAGGCACGCCACCCGTGCTGCCGTCCCCCGGCTCGCCGCTCACCAACCGCACCGCGCCCGTGCGAGTACCCTCGCAAACCGCCCTCCCGACCTTGACACGACCCGGCATCCCATCCGCGGCACCCGGGCGCACCTCGCCTGCGCCAGCTCAACCGGTCCCGCCCTCCGGACTACCCACGCCGGGTTCGCTCCCGCCGCCCGGGCCGGGCCTGCCTTCCCCGGGCTCCACAGGGACCTTCCTCACCAACACCCCACCGGCCGCCCCCGCCGAAGACACCATCCCCGCCGGGACAGTTGACTGGGTGGGCGCCGGCGGCGCCGACATCGAACAGGTCTTCGAGTACTACGCCAAGCTCACCGGCCGCACCATCCTGCGTCCGGCCAACCTCGCCGCGCCGCCCATCAAACTGCGCACCGAATCCGACCTCACCCGCAGCGAGTTCATTCAGGCGCTGGACAGCGTCCTGGCCATGAACGGCATTGCCATGATCCCGGTCGGTGAAAAATTCGTCAAAGCCGTCCCCATCGCACAGGCCAATCAGGAGGGCGCACCCATTCAACGAGCCCAAGCCGAACAACTGCCGGAGCTGGGGTCTTACGTCACCCACTTCGTCCAGCTCAAGTACGCCAAACCCAGCGAATTGGTACAGGTCCTGACGCCCTTCGCCAAGGTCCCCAACGGCATCCTGCCCATCGACAGCAACCAGATCCTCGTGCTGCGCGACAACGCCGAGAACGTCAAGCGCATGCTCGAACTGATCAAGGAAATCGACGTGGCCGTCCCCTCGGAGTACGTGTCCGAGGTCATTCCCATCAAGTATGCCATGGCTTCCGACATAGCCGCCGCCCTCAACAGTCTCAGCTCCGGCGGCGGCACCACCAGCGTCGGCACCCGCAGCACAGGCGCGCGTCCCACGACCCCCACCGGCCTCCAACGACCCGGCACCACCGGTCTGCCCGGCCAACCCCTGGGCACCCAACCCGGGCAACCCGCCAATCCCCAGGCCAGCTTCAGCGACCGACTCCAACAAATCGTGCGCCGAGCCTCCGCTCTGGCCGCCGGCGAGATCCAGATCATCGGTGCAACCAAGATCATCGCCGACGAACGCGCCAACGCACTGCTCGTCTACGCCACCAAGGAAGACATGGCCACCATCAAGGACATCATTTCCAAACTCGACGTCATCCTGCCCCAGGTCCTCATCGAAACCACCATCCTCGACGTTTCGCTCAACAACAAATGGAACCTCGGCATCTCCGGACTCCAGACCACCCGGCAGCTCGGCGGCAACAACATCCTCGGCGCCGGCGGCATCAACGCCAACCAGGTCTTCAACTTCTCCGGCACCGGCACCAATCTCACCGCCGACCTGCTCGGCACCGGCCTGCGCTACTTCACCCGCATTGACGACAGCTTCTATCTCACCCTCCAGGCCGCCGCCAGCGACGGCACCGCGCGCGTCATTCAGAAACCGCGCATCCTGACCTCCCACGCCAAGCCCGCCTCCTTCTTCGTCGGCGAAACGGTACCCTACATCACCAGCACCTACTACGGCGGCTTCGGCACCGGCCCGGCCGCCAGTTACCAGCAACTCCGCGTCGGCATCCAACTCTCCGTCACCCCCTTCATCAACGCCGACGGTCTGGTCCTCATGCAGATTGACCAGGCCATTGACGAACTGGGCGACGAGGTGGAAATCGCCGGCGGCGGCAAGGTCCCCAAGACCCGCAGCCGCACCCTCTCGGCCGAGGTGGCCGTCCGCAACGGCGAAAGCATCCTCCTGGGCGGTTACATCCGCTCCTCCGGCACCGAGTCCCATGCCGGCGTGCCCATCCTCAAAGACATTCCCCTGCTGGGCTACCTCTTCCGCAGCAACGACCGCTCACGCGACCGCAGCGAACTGATGGTCCTCATGCGGCCCATCGTCCTGATGGACCCCGAGGAGGCCGCGCGCCTGTCCGCGGAGGAACGGCGCCGCCTGCCCGGCGTGCACCGCGCCGAACGCGAATTCGACGAGGAGGAACGCATCTACCGCGACAAACAGGAACGCCGCACCCGCGCCCCGCAAACCGAGCCGGCATTCCCCACCCCACCCGGCCCGGCCGCCACCTCACCGGTCCCGTCCACGTGAGCCCGATCCGTTCCACCACCCGGCCCGTGCCGGGTCGTTTGCCCCACCCCGGCCGCGCCGGCCGCGACATCCGGCCACGGCCGGGGGACCCGTCAGTGGCCCGACCATGAGCGAGGCTCCGACACCAAGCCTGACTCCCGGCACGCTCTACCTCGTCGCCACACCCATCGGCAACCTCGAGGACATCACCCTCCGTGCACTCCGCGTCTTGCGCCAGTGCGATCTCGTGGCCGCCGAGGACACGCGTCGCACCCTCCAACTCCTCCGCCATTTCCAGATCGAAAAACCCGTGGTGAGCTGCCACGCCCACAACGAGGCCGCCCGGGCTGCCCAACTCCTCTCCCGGCTTCGCCAGGGCGCCACCGTGGCCCTGGTGACCGACGCCGGCTCACCCGGCATCAGCGACCCGGGCGAACGAATCGTCCGCGCCGTGTGGGAGGCGGGGCTCCGCGTCGAGCCGGTGCCCGGTCCCTGCGCCCTTGTCGCCGCCCTCACCGCCAGCGGATTGCCCACGGCCGAATTCCATTTCGTGGGATTCCTGCCCCACAAATCCGTGGCCCGCCGGCGCCGATTGGAACAGCTCCGATCCATCCCTGGTACCCTCGTCCTGTACGAATCCCCACATCGCATCCAGCGCCTCCTCGAAGAATGCGCCGAACTCTGTCCGGATCGTCGCATCGTCATCGCTCGCGAACTCACGAAAAAATTCGAACAATTCCTCCGCGGCACCGCCCGTGAGATCCTCCAACAATGTAGCGAGCGCCCGCTCCGCGGTGAATGCGTCGTGCTCGTGGAACCCACGGAGGCACCCGCCGGCACGGGCGAACCCCCGGCCGAATCAAGGCACCCATCCGATCCGGATTGATCGCCACCGCCCGGCCCGCCGGCGTCCGGGCAGCGTCGGACCTCACCGGCGCCGACCTCCGGGAAAAGCCGCGCCCTCCTGCTTGCCGGTTGCGCTTGACCCGGTCATGGCTCAAATGTCCCGCCGTTGTGGCAACGGGGGAAACGACCGGACGCCGGCTCGCCGGCCCCACCGGGAGCGCAAAGAAAGAAACCTCCTGGTCAGGTCCGCAGTGGATCGCTGGGCGTCCTTCAGACCCCACTGCGCGTCGGCTGCCGGGTGCAGTCCCCCCTTTGCTTTTCCCGGGCCGGGTTGCATCCTCGTCTCCATGCCGACCGCCGTCCTCAGCCGTAAATGGAGCCGCCTCCAAACGGGGGCCTTCCTCTGCATCAGCCTCCGGTTGCTTTTGACGCCCGGAGCCTCGTCCGCCCCAACCGGTGAAGGCGACCTGGTGCTGACCGACCCCCATCAGGTCGTCACCTTTCACCTGGCCACCAACCCGCAAGGCCAACTGCTCTACCGGGTCCGCGCCCACGGCCGGGAAGCGCTACTGCCTGCACCCATCGGCCTGCTCCTCGACGACCACGATCTCGGCCAGAACCCAACCTTCGGGCCCGTTCACTGGGCGCGTCACTACGAGGAGTTCGACTGGCTGGGCGGGAAAAACCGCGCCACCAACGATTGTTACGCCTACGAAATCCCCGTCCGTTCCGGGTTCGGCCTGGCCTGGACCCTGGAAGTCCGGCTCTTCCGCGACGCGGCGGCGTTTCGCCATCTGGTTCCCGCCGCTGATTCCCCGCGGCACATCCGGGGAGAAAGAACCGCTTGGCACATCCCGCCCGGGGCGGTGCTCTGGTTCCAAACCAACCTCGCCAACCACGAGGGAATCTTCCAAAGCCTGCCGGCAAACACTCTCCCCGCATCAGGCACACTCCGCATGGGCCTGCCGGTTACAGCCGTCCTGACCAACGGCGTCACCCTCCTGATCAGCGAGGCGCGTCTGTTGGACTACAGCGGGCTGGCCCTGGAAAGCGACGGCCCGAACCGACTTCGCGCCATCTTCCCGCACGACCCGCACGGCTGGCCCGCGCAGGGGCCCATCGCCTCTCCCTGGCGCGTCGTCCTAGTCACCACCAACCTCGAGCAGCTCGTCAACAGCGATGTCATCCCGGCACTTTGTGACCCGCCCGACCCGGAACTGTTCCCACAGGGAGCCCGCACGGGGTGGATCCGACCCGGGCGCGCCCCCTGCACATGGATGGTCTTCGGCAACGGCGGGGCCCGTTGGGCCCGGCAAAAATGGTTTGTGGACACCGCCGCTGCTTTGGGATGCGAATACCTCCTCGTGGACGGCGGCTGGCAGACCGAGCGGTGGGGTTGGGTCGAACCCGGCGCCGACCTCTGGGACCGCATGGCCGAACTGTGCCGCTACGCCGCCGAACGCAACGTCGGAATCCTCGTCTGGCACGGTTACCCCGAAGGCCGCGACGACGGCCCCGGCCTCACCCGGCCCGAAGACCGCGAGACCTTCTTCCGCCGCTGCGCTGAGGCCGGCGTTAAAGGGGTGAAGATCGACTTTTTCGATTCCGAAAGCGTCGAAACCGTCGGCGTGGTCGAGGACCTGCGCCGTCGTGCCGCCTGGTACCGGCTGTTGATCAGCTTCCACGGCATTCCCAAGCCGACCGGTCTCAACCGCACCTGGCCACACGAACTCACGCGCGAAGGGATTCGCGAACAGGAATACCAGCTCTGGAGCAATCTGCCCCTCGAGCATTACGGTGCCCTCCCCTTCACGCGTTTGGTGGTCGGTCCCGCGGATTTCCTGCCGGGATACATCCGGCCCTCGCTCCGCAAGGACACCACCCTCGGATTCCAACTCGCCACCACGATCATCTTCAGTTCACCGCTCCTCTGCTGGCCGGATCATCCGGAGGCCTACCTCGAAAGCCCGGCCCTGTCCTTCTTCCGCCGGGTTCCCACGGTCTGGGACGAAACACGCGTCCTGCCCCCGTCCCGCATCGGCGAGCTCGTCGCACTGGCCCGACGACACGGTGGCGAATGGTACGTGGGCCTGCTGAACTGCACCCGGCAGGCCGTCACCACGCCGCTCGACCCCGACAGCTTCATCACCGGCCCCGCCGAATGCACCCTCTACACCGACGACCCCGACCGCCAACACCTCCAGATCCGCACCGGGCCGGCGTCCGGCGAGCGGCTTTCCCTCCAGCTACCGTCCGGTGGCGGGGCCGTGGTGCATTTCCGGCCCACTCCGGACCGGCCCGGATGGCCCTGAACCACAGCGGGCAACATCCCGCCCGGGCAGACTCCGGTGCCTCTGTACAACAGGGCAACCATGGCTCTGCCGGCCAGCCGGGCCCTTTTCCACCCTTTCGGTCCCGACGGCAGCGGGCTATTGTTCTCATGCCTTGCCCGCGCGTGCCGGTGTGGCGGAATGGCAGACGCACAGGACTTAAAATCCTGGGACCGTAAAAAGTCGTGTGGGTTCGAGTCCCACCACCGGCACCAATGTTCTTTCCCCGCCCTCTGGCAGGGAATTCGTCAGGTCCGCGGCCAGAGACGAAGCCAGAACCGCTGCGGGGACTGGATCAACACCTCCCGCAGCAGCGTCTCCATGCTGGCGGCCCTGGGTTCCACCAAACGCCGCGCCAGCAGCACGAAAACACCGAATGCCAGTCCCACCGCCGCATAAAAGAGACTGAACCGGTTCCATTCCAGGCCCAGCCATTGCCAGGTTCGTTCCCCCACCGCATCGATCCACAGACCCCATCCAATCGGCGCCAGACCGAGCGTCACATTGCTCGCCACCGAGTAGAGCGCGAAAAAGTGGTTCCTGCCCATGGGCGGTATGACCGCCATGGCCAGGCGCGTGTGCGCCATCTGAACCAGCGCCGCCAACAGACCCATCAGGAATTGCAACGCCAGGACCCAGCCGGGGGAAGGCTCCCGCCATCGGCCGGCCATCAACATCCAGCCCGTCACCACCGCCAGCCAACCCAGACCGCAAAACTGGATCACAGGCCGGCTGCCCAGGTGGTCCAGTCGCGACCCCAAAAACCACAAACTGCTCAAGCCCCCAGCAAAGGCCGCCGAAGTCGCCCACAACACGTGCCCCTCCGTGTAGCCGAGAGCCACCTTCAAAAACGCCACGGTAAAGGCTGTCATTCCGCCGTAGGCCACCGACCAAGCCACCACCGCCTGCAAAAGCCGCGCAAAAGGTGGATGCCGCAGCATCGCCAGCCAGGGCACCGGACCGCGTCCACCGGACGCTTCACACGCCGGCGGCACGTCCGGCATCCGCTTCAAAAACACCAGACTCAGTCCGCCCATCACCGCGCTGAACGCGAACAACGAGGCAAATCGCCAGGGCCGCCCCTCCCCACCCAACAGCAGGGCCGCAACCCAAAGCGTGACCATGCCCGCCAGGTTTTGAATCGCCGCGTCCCGCGCCAGGTAACGGCCGCGCAACCCCGCCGGTACAAGGGCGGTGATCCACGGCAGCCAGGCGCAACTCGAGATTCCACGCGACAGGTTGAATCCGAACAGCAGGAACAACAGCAGCGCCAATTGATTCCGCGCATCCAACACCCCTCCCAGCAAGGGCACCAGAGCCATGCCGAAGATGAACAACACGCGGATCCCCCAGCCGCTGACGACAAAGCGCCGGTAACCCACCCGTGGGATGTGCGCCGCGGCAGGGATCTGCAGGATCACCAGCAAGGGCATCATTCCGGCAATCACTCCCAACACCGTCGCGCTGGCCCCCAGCGTTTTCGCATAGAGGATCATGGGACTGCCCAGCACGACCTGGTACGAAAGCGCGTTGAACCAGGCGAACAGATAGGCGTGACGCAGCCCGGCGGGGAACCTCTCCGCCTCGCTCAGGGCCGGGGCGGATGCCGTGTCCGCATGCGCTTCGCGCGGAGCCGGATCCCCGCAGGTTTCACGCGACCCCGCCTCTCCGCAACGGCCTTGAACCCCCTCCTGCACGGTGTCCTTCCCTCCCATCCGGGACTGCAGCCTCAAAACGCCCGAGCCGCGACAACGGGCGCCCTCGACCGACCCGTCTCCGCCAGTAACCGCTGCAGCCTGCGGCCGTGCGCCACGGCCACAGGATCCCGCCCCAGCGCCTCCACCGTCCACGGCAATCGCGCCGTCCAGTTCTCCTCCGACCTGGTCCCCGGGCGATTGTACCGCGTGGCCAGCGCCAGCACGTCATCCAACAAAACCACCGCCAGGTACGACGCCGCGCCAAACACCGCGCGCAACAACCCCTCCTGCACCTGCGGCGTGTACGCCCGGGGCGGCGGCACGCCGGGCAGGCCGGCAAATTCCATCAGATACTCCAGCTCCCTGCGTGCCCCTGCATCCCCGTTGTCCGCCGCTACCCACAACGCCAACCACTGCGCTGCCAGGGGCGGATGATCGTGCGAGGCCGGTTGCACCAGCGACAACCGCGGGTACCGCCCGGGGTCGGTGTAGCGGCCGTCCGGTTCCCGGCAGAACATCGGGATCCGAAACCCCGGGATGCCCAGTCGCCGCAGCGATTCCGGAACGTAATCCGGAACCCAACCGAGATCCTCCGCCACGATGGTGGCCTCGCCCGAGGCCTCCTGCAGCATCCGCAACAGTGCCTCACCGTGCGCCTGATTGGCGGCCCGATGCTCGGGCGTGTCGTCCGGAAACGGCAAAAACCGCGGCAGCCGCCCGCCGGTGCGCCGCGCGGCCTCCTCCGGCGTCAGATCCACAAACTCGTCGTTCCGCTCCGGCACCCACGGGAACGAGTAGATCCGAAAAAAGCCCAGCACGTGATCCACCCGATAGGCGTGAAAGTACCGGGTCAGATTCCGGACGCGCTGCCGCCACCAGGCATAATCCTCCCGCCGGTGCTCCTCCCAGCGATAGTTCGGTATGCCCCAGTTCTGTCCCCATTTCTCCACGAACGGATCGCTTCGGAAGGTGGTCTCCGGCGGGGCGCCGCCCGACCATTCCAGGTCGAACAGGTGTTGCTTCGCCCAGACGTCCGCGCTGGCCCGTGCCACGCCGTACGGCAGGTCCCCCATCAGGGCCACGCCTCTTCTCTCCGCCTCCTCGCGCACGTCCAGCCACTGCCGGTGCGCCAGCCATTGCACATAGCAGAAGAATCGGTGCCGGTCCGCCAGGGCCTGTCGCCTGGCCCCCGGCAGCGTCTCCAGCCACCGGCGCGCCCGGTCGGGGCTCCTGTGCTCGGCCGGCCAGTCCTCCCAGGAAGCCGACCCGTCGTTCTCCTCCATCAGCACGCGGAACCACGCATAGTCTTCCAACCAGTCCGCCTCTTCCTCACAAAACCTGCGAAACGCCAGGGCGCGTGCCGTCCCCGGTTCCCACTCCCTCCGGCAAAAACTGGCGTACGCCTCCTCCAACAAACGGAGCTTCAACGCCCGCACCGCCTCATAATCCACCGGCCCGGACCGCAACCCCTCGATGTCCACCTCCCTCAGCACCGCCTCCCAGGTCACGGGGTCCAGGTCCGGAACCGTGCCGGGCCGCAGATCCAGGGTGCCGCACTCCAGCGCGCGGGCGCTGATCGCGTTGTAGGGGCTGAAATCCTCGCCCAATTCATGAATGGGCAGCGTCTGCAGGATCTGCAGACCGTGCGCTTCACACCAGTCCAACAGCGCACGAACCCCGGCCGTGTCACCGATGCCGAGGTCGTCCGAAGTCCGAATGGCAAACACGGGGACCAGAATCCCCCCGTAGCGATGTTCCACAACCAGCCTCATCCGCGCGCACAAGATGGCAGAAGACGGACAGGCTTCAATCCCGGGCGCGTCCCTCGCACCGGCGCAGCAGCCGTTCGAGCTCCCGCGGCGTAGCGGTCCCTGTCGTCCCCAGTTTGCGCACCACCACGGCAGCCGCCAGATTCGCCATTTCCAGCGCCTCCTGCGGCAGCGCCCCGGCCGCCAGCGCGGCCACCAGATGCGCACTGACCGCGTCGCCCGCGCCCACCACATCCACCGGCCCCTCCACCGGCAGGGCGGGCACGGTCCACCATTCGCCCGTCGGCCAGGCCCCCAACAAACCGTCCGCACCCAGTGTGACCACCACGGGCTGCCCGTTCCGCTCTGCCCATCGCAGAGCCTCCGCTTCTGCGCGACGGATCGTTATCCGCTGGCGCGTGCCGAGCAACAAACCCAGCTCCCGCAGGTTCATCTTCCACATCACCCGCGGAAACCCGCGCAATCCGGTCCGGCTGTCCGCCAGCACCAACAGCTCCGGCTCCTCCGACACCGCCGCCTCCACAGCCTGCAAAACCTCCGGCCCCACCACGCCGGTGCCGCTCCGCTCCACCTGATTCAGCACGATCACGGCATCCATTCGCCGTGCCAGCTCCCTTACCCGCTCCGCCAACGCCACGCGCAACCCGCGCGGCGTGGGTGTGCCATTCTTCATGTCCAGCCGATTCAGTTCCCGAGGCGGGCGACCGGGCTCCACCAGCAACGGTTTCGTGTAGGTGAAGGTCCGGCGTTCAGAGCTCTCCAGCAGCGCCTCCAGTTGCACGCCGGGCAAGCTCGCCAGCGACCGCCGCAATTCGTACCCCTCCCCATCGGCACCGTGAAACCCCACCGGCCACACCCGGCCCACACCCGCCGCCACCAGGTTGTTCACCACCGTGCCCGCCGCACCCGGCTGCGCCCGCACCCGCACCACGTTATACACCGGCAGGCCCGTCTCCAGCGAACGCTCCTTCTGCCGCGGGTCGATCTCGAGGTACCGGTCCAGAGCAAAATCCCCCACCACGGCAATCCGCAGCCTGCCGTACCGCCGACACAACTCCCGCAGCCGATCCACCGACAACCTTTCCACGGGTCCTCCTCCCGTCTCACTCACGCGCATCTGTCCAAGCCGCCTCATGTGACCCTCCGTTTCAACCGCTGCCAGAGCGACGTCAGGAAAAGCCGGTTGTCACATTGCACATATCGCATCGTGCCACCCATTCGCGCGTAGCTCTTGCAAAACCGGAGGTAATAGGCCGGGTTGTCCTTGGGCGGTTCCCCCCGGGTCCAGTCCCAGGCCCCGCCCTCCTGCAGGTCCACCACAAAAACCGTGTGTCCGCTCACCCTCGGCCGGCCTGCCTGACGCCGCAGGTTGTTGACGCAACTCAGACTTTTCTCGAACACCTGCGGGCCCATCACCGCCGAGCCCACCGACAACACCACACCGCCGTCCAACCGCTCCACCGAGGCGCCGAAGGCCGCGAAATCCCAGCCGCCCGCCCGGCCCAGCACCGCGCCGTTGAACCACGGATGGTTCGACACAATGTCGTAGCCGATCCCCGGATGCACCGTAAGCGGCACGCCCAACTCGTAAGCCCGAGCCAGCAGCGAATGTTCCTTATAAGGATGCGGCACCTGCACACGGCCGCCGCTCAGACCGTGGCGCACCATCGTCTGCAGCAGATCCGCCCGCGCCGCCGTCAGGGGATGCCGGGGCTCTTCCCGGATGCTCCGCTCCAGATCCTCCGGCGCGGGCAACTCCACACCCTCCTCCGCCACGAACCGCCCCAGACTCCGCCCCCAACCCTCGCCCCGCAGGGCCCCCGCCAACAGCGCCAAATGCAGGTAACGCCCCGTCTCGTCCCAGGTGCCAAAACAACCCTCCACCACATGCGCCCGCACGCTCTCCTCGGTCCGGCCCAGAAACGCCAGCTCCCAGTCATGGATCGTGCCCGCACCGTTCGTGGCCAAGTGGGTCACCCAACCGGCCTCCATCAGCTGGATCACCACGTCCATCAGACCGTTCTTGACCAGATGCGCCCCGTAGATCAGCAGAACCGACGCTTGCCGCTCGCGCGCGTGCCGAATCTTCTCCGCAGCCTCCGCCACGGCCGCGTCCACCTCCGCCGGCACGGGGCCGGGCACCTGATCCGGCGAGACCAGAATGTCGGACAGCCGGCTCAGACTCCGCCGCTCGGCCAAGGGCCACACGCGCACCTGTTCCAGGGGCAGGCGCTCTTCCCTGCCCGGCCCCCCTGTTGCATTTCTGGCGTCCACTTTCATCCTTTCTGAACGGGCGGCCCCCAGTCTGGGCCATCCTCCCGGCTCTTCACAAGTCGGCTGCGGTGCTCCTTCTCCTCCCCGCATCCACGCCCGTTTTCACGACACGGCCGGGGCCGAAGCGCTTGACTGATCCGGGCTCTGGGCCACCATCCCCGCGTGGCATTGTTCACCATCCACGCGGATTGCCGCTACGAAATCGTGCGCAAGATCGCCGAGGGCGGGATGGGCATCGTGTACGAGGCCGAACAACACGGCGCCCACGGCTTCGTCAAACGGGTGGCCATCAAGGTCATCCGCCAGCAGTACGCCCGCCAGCCGGAGTTCATCGCCAACTTCATCGGCGAGGCGAAGCTGGTCGCCGACCTCATCCACACCAACATCGTCCAGACCTATCACCTCGGCGAGGCCCATGGCGTGTATTTCATCGCCATGGAACTCATCCGCGGGGTCAATCTCGAACAATTCACCCAGCAACACGTCCAGCGCGGACGGCGCCTGCCCCGTGAACTGGCCGTCTTCATCGTCAGCCGCGTCGCACGCGGCCTGGCCTATGCCCATGCCAAAACCGACCGCGACGGCCGTCCCCTCGGCATCGTGCACCGCGACGTCAGCTTCAAAAACATCCTCATCGCCTTCGAAGGCGACGTCAAACTCACCGACTTCGGCATTGCCAAAGCCCGCGGTTACCTCACCGATCAGGAGGGCGAGGTCATCGCCGGGAAGGCCGATTTCATGAGTCCCGAGCAGGCCAGCTTCCAAAAGACCGACAAACGCTCCGACCTTTTCTCGGCCGGGGTCGTCCTCGCGCATCTGCTGCTCGGCTACAACATCTTCAAGGCCGCCACACCCGAGGAGTCCCGCCAGCGCGTCCTGCAACTGCCCATCCCGGACTTCCGGACCCTCGACGAGCGCATTGACGACCGGCTCAATGCCATCCTTCACAAGGCCCTCGCTCGGGATCTTCACAAGCGCTATGCCTCCGCCGACGAACTGCTGTACGATCTCGAGCACTACATCTATCACGCCGGATACGGCCCCACCAACGAAACCCTGGGACGCTACATCCGCGAATTGTTCGACGGCTCCGGCGCCACAGCCGGCCCTTCGCCCCTGATGGAGAAGAGCACCGGACTCATGCTCCGGGCCGAACACCTGTCCCGACCCCACTGAAGGCTTTCGCATGGCTGCCAAACACATCTCCCCGCGTCCACGCCGCGTGCGCATCGGGCTCATTCAGGCCCGGGCCACACCGGATCCCGACGACAACCTCCGCCGTACATTGCGCGCCATCCGGCAGGCCGCCCGTCAGGGTGCCCGCATCATCTGCACCCAGGAGCTCTTTCGCTCCCTCTATTTCTGCCAGTGCGAGAACCACGACTTTTTCCGCCTCGCCGAACCCATACCCGGCCCCACCACACGCGCCTTCCAACGCCTGGCGCGCGAGCTGCATGTGGTGTTGATCGCCTCCCTGTTCGAACGCCGCGCCCCCGGCCTCTACCACAACACCGCCGCCGTCATCGACGCCGACGGTTCCCTCGCGGGGCTCTACCGCAAAATGCACATCCCGGACGATCCGCTTTACTACGAGAAGTTCTACTTCACCCCGGGCGACCTCGGCTTCCGCTGCTTCGCCACCCGTTACGCCCGCGTGGGTGTGCTCATCTGCTGGGACCAGTGGTATCCGGAAGCCGCACGACTGACGGCGCTCCAGGGGGCGGAAATCCTGTTCTATCCCACCGCCATCGGCTGGCATCCATCCGAAAAAGCCGAACATGGCGAGAAACAACACGCCGCCTGGGAAATCATCCAGCGCAGCCATGCCGTCGCCAATGGCTGTTACGTGGCCGCCGCCAACCGGGTGGGCCACGAACGCCTCCCGGAAACCCCCGGCGACGGCTTGGAATTTTGGGGCCAGAGCTTCGTCGCCGGCCCGTCCGGTGAACTGCTGGCCAAGGCCTCGTCCGATCGCGAGGAAATCCTCCTGGCAGACCTGGACCTGGAAGCCCTCGACATTACCCGCACCCATTGGCCGTTCCTGCGCGACCGTCGCATTGACGCATACGCCGGGCTGACCCGGCGGTGGTTGGATCCGGCCGGCCCCGGCGCGAACCACTGAGCCGGTACCCCCGGGGCCTGCACGCCAGAGAACGCATCCCGCGGGTTTGCCCTTGCCCGTACCTTCCCTCGACCCATCATGGTTTTTGATGAACAAGGAACAAGTGGCGGCCATCCTGACCGAGATCGGCACCCTGCTCGAACTGAAGGGTGAAAACCCGTTCAAAACCCGCGCCTACCTCAATGCCGCCCGCGCCATCGAAAGCCTCGACGAGCCGATCGAAAAGGTCGTGGCCGAGGGCCGTCTGGACCAGGTCAAGGGCATCGGCGAAAGCCTGCGCGAAAAAATCACCGAACTCGTCACCACCGGCCGCCTCCCCTATTACGAGGAACTCAAGGCTTCCATCCCTCCCGGTTTGATCGAGTTGCTCGACATCCCGGGCCTGGGGCCCAAACGCATCCTCACCCTCCGCGAAAAACTTGGGATCGAATCCGTCGAGGCCCTGGAAAGGGCCTGCCGCGAAGGCAAGGTCGCCGCCCTGCCCGGCTTCGGCGAAAAAACCCAGGCCAACCTGTTGGAGGGCATCCAAAGACGGCGCCAGTTCGCCTCCCAACATCTGCTCATCGAGGCGTGGTCCGCCGCCGAACCCCTGCTGGAGTTCCTCCGGCAACACCCCGACGTGATCCGCTGCAGCCCCGCCGGGAGCCTGCGCCGCAGCAAGGAGGTCATCGGCGACCTCGATCTGCTGGCATCCAGCAAGAATCCCAGACGCGTACTGGAGGATTTCACCCGTCAACCCGGCGTGACCAAGGTCCTCGCCAAGGGCGATACCAAGGCCAGTGTCCTGCTCGAAGGCGGGCTCCAGGCCGACCTGCGCGTGGTGGCCGATCGCGAGTTCCCCTTCGCCCAGATGTACTTCACGGGGAGCAAGCAACACAACATCGTCATGCGCCAGCGGGCCATCGAACGCGGCCTGCGCCTCAACGAATACGGCCTGTTCCGATCCCAGGAAGAGACCCGGGATCCCAAATTGCTCATCCCCTGCCGGGACGAAGCCGAAGTCTTCCAACAACTCGGCCTGCACTACATCCCTCCGGAGCTCCGCGAAGACCTCGGCGAATTCGAGGCGGCCGAAAAGGGACCCATCCCGCGCCTGCTGGAATGGACCGATCTGAAGGGGTCGCTCCACAACCACACCACCTGGAGCGACGGCCACATGACCCTTGAGGAAACCGTTCAACTGGCCCGCTCGCTCGGTCTGGCCTACTGGGCCGTCACTGACCACTCCCGCTCCTCCTTTCAGGCCAACGGACTCGACCCTGAGCGCCTTCGCCAGCAGATCCGGGCCATCCGCGACCTCAACCGCAGACTCGAAGACGAGGAAGCCGACTTCCGCCTCCTGGCAGGCACGGAGGTGGACATCCTGCGTGACCGACTCGACTTCGACGACGATCTCCTGGCCGAACTGGATTTCGTCATCGCCAGTCTCCATGTCCCGGCCAACAACGAGGCCGAAAACACCAAACGACTTGTCCGAGCCGCCCAGAACCGTTTCGTCCACGCACTCGGCCATCCCACCGGCCGGCTCCTCCTCGAACGTGATCCTTATCCCGTCAACCTCGACGCCGTCATCGAAGCCTGTGCGGAAACGGGCACCTGGATCGAACTCAACTGCAACCCGCGCCGCTTCGACATGGATTGGCGCCACTGGCCGGCCGCCTTGCGCAAGGGTGTCCGATGCGTCCTCGGCCCCGACGCACACCGCCGCGAGCACGCCGCCTACCTGAAACTCGGCGTGGGCGTGGCTCGCAAGGGCTGGCTCAAACCATCCGACGTCATCAACACCCTCCCTTGGAACCAGCTCCAGCGTGCCCTCCGCAAAAAACGACAGGGCCGCTGACAACCCGGCCCGACGTCCCGGCGCGGTTCCTTGCGCCCACCGGGCGACCTCGACCCTAGCCGGCCGGCGTGCGCGGCCCACCCTGCGCGGCCCGCCATTCCTCCGGCGTGTTGCAGTTGCGGAGACAGACACCCTCCGCCTCGCTCACCGTCCACCGGCGAATGGCACCCTCATTCCAGCAACGTTCGGCAAACAGCCGCGCGGCAGGCCGACACCGCACCAAAAGGTCCACCGCCAGTGCATGGCACCGCTTGGGATACACCGCCACCAGCGGTTCCCACTGCCCCTGCCAGACGGGAACCGCACCGGTCCGTTCATTGCACTGCCCCAAGAGCTTCTCCAGAAACTCCACCGTCAACGCCGGCAGATCCACCGCCACCACCAGCAGCAGACCCGTCGAGGCCGCTTCCAACCCGCGCTCGATGCCGGCCAACGGCCCGGAATCCGGAAACCGGTCCCACAACAGCGGAACCTTCACCCCCCCGTAACGCGCCCCCTCACGCACCGAAACAAACACCTCCGCCGGTCGCAGTGACTGCACCAGGGTCACCTGCCGTTCCAACAGGGTCCCACCCTGCCACGGCAGGTTGGCCTTGTCGCAGCCCATCCGGGAGGATGAGCCGCCCGCCAGGACCACTGCACTGAAAGGGGGTCGCCCCGTCATTTGCCTGCTCCGAGCTCCGCCCCCGCGGAGTCGCGCCGCAACCAGCCATCCGTGAGGATGCGAGCCCGCAACCCTCCCCGACCGCGCAACCACATCTCCACCCGTTCATCTCCAAAGGCGCGGTTCATCCAGTAGCAGGGCCGGCACTCTTCCACGCCAAGGAACCGCACCCCCTGCAACTCGAATTCCCGGCCGATGAGCCCGTTCAGGTCCAGTCCCTCCGTGATCACGTTCCGGCGCGTGGCCGAGGGGCTGGCCTCCCGCAGCCCGAGTTCGCGTTTCATGGCCTCGAGGGTTTCCCACGCAAAAAACGTGATCTGCCCCTTGTAATCGTCCTTGAAATCGAAGAACCGGTCTCCCCGCAGGCCGCGCCCTGCCACGCACTCGACGGCGTCCACCTCCAAAATCGGATGCTCCCCCGGCGGCTGTCCGTGATGACCGAAATAGTTGTGCCCCGGCGAAATGAACAGATGTCGGATCCTGATCATGCTCCACCGAACATGTCGGGCAGCCCCGGAGTGTCAAGCCGCCCCCTGCCAGCGCCACTGCCGCGTGCGGATCTCGTAGAGTTCCGCGCAGCGGCCGCACAGGCCCAGTCCGGCTTCCCACCAGGGGACCTCGGCTCGAATCACGGATTCCAAGGCCCGTGCCCGCTCCTCCGGCACCCACTCGAAGGATGGAAATCCGCACAACGGACAGGTGGCGCCGGGCGCGGGCTTCTTCTCCGCCCGCACCCCTCGCGGATCGTTCGCCCACCGGACCAGCTCGGCATGGGAAGGACGCTCTCCACACCACAGGCGGTTCAAGACCTCGGCACGCCGTTCGGCAGGCCAGAAACCAAACCCACGCCCCAGTGCATCCGCGTATGCCTCGCGGGAGGTGGCCACCGGATAACCCGCCGCGGCAAGCCGGCCATCTATGCTCAAATCCCACAACAACCGGTAACGCTCCCGCACCAGCCGTTCGAGCCCCACCGGCACCCCCGACGTCAGAAGATCCGGCTCGTAACCGAACGCCGGATCCAACATGTCACGCAAATGCAGAAACTCGTGCCGCAGGAACGCTTCCAACCCCTCCCCCCCGGCCAGTTTCTCCGGAGCCAGCACCAACACGGCGCTCCTGCCGCCGCCCGGGCCCACGTACAGTTCCACGCCCGGTTCCACCCCCGCCCGCGGCCGGGCAACCGCCAGCCGCTCCAGTCCGGCGTCCCCGAGCATCTCCTCGAAAATCCGACGCCACCGGTCTTCCAAACCCCATTCCCGGAACCACTCCAGATGCACCTCGTGGAACCGCCGCTCCCGCGCATCCGGATCCAGAATCCGATAAGCCATCTCCCGCTCGGCATGGTATCGGGCGATCTGAGCCGCCGGCACACGCCCCGCAGCCCGGCGGGTGTACAGAAAGACCGCACTCTCCAGGAACGCCGTTTCGTACAGGATTTCCATGGCCTCAGGTTGGCGGTGCGCCCGCGCCCGGCGGCATCGCCGCCAGGCCGCAACTGGCACACAGGCGCTCGAGGGCCTCGTTCACCGGACGCAGGCCCAGTTCATCCGAACCCGGTGCGATCTGAAAACGCCGGCATTCCTCCGCAACGAACCCGTGCGTACACCGGGCCACGTCACGAAGCATCGGCTCGGTTGTGAACCGTTCCAGCCTCCGGGCAAAGGCCGGCAACCATTGTGCCGCATGTTCGCGCAGGAACTTCCGCTGCGCGTCCCGGCAGAGTTGCAAGGGCTCCTCCGGCGCACCGTGCCGCCAGAACCACGCCTCCTTGGCAGCCAGCACGCAGAGGAATTCCAGCTCCACGCTCGCGTGATCGGGCCGCTCGTCGGCGTCCCCGGCCAGCTCCATCCCAAACGCCCGGTAAAACCCCGCCAGATCGGCCAGCCGATGCGGATGATACAACGGATCCGCATGGAGCAGTCCGTACTCGATCTCGTTGATCGGACAGATGCCGCGGGCCGAGTGGCCAAACGCCGCCTCGTAGGCCTCCCGATACCTCGCGAAACCCGCCGGCTCGAACCGCACGGGCTCCTGCGAGCGGCACCCGGCCAGGGACCAGGCCCTGCCAAACGCGGTCTCCACCCCGGCGTCGCTCAACCAGGCCCACGTCTCCGGTCGGGGATCTGCCAAGGCCGCGGCCAGCACCCGATAAACGAAACTCCGTGCCAGCGCCAGGTCCGTCCGTTCCCGAACCTCGGCCTCCGACGGCCCGGCGCCGGGAGGCGTGCCCGGCCCCGGATCGGCCATCGTGCCGTCCTCCGCCGGCTGGTAGTTGGGGAAGACCGACCGTTTGGGACCGGCAGGCCGGGCTCCCCAGTCGCCGCCGGGTCGAGATTCAGATGGAGTTGGCATGTTGTTCCGGTCGCCGATGAAACGGTTCCTGCACCGTCGTTTCAATGATCTTGGTGCCGTCTTTGGCGTACCCGATGATGGTGTCGTTGTAGAGCACGAACTTGCGCCCGCGGATTTCGGTCTCGTACACTTTCGGCCCCTCGCGAATCTCGTAGCGATGGCAGACGCGGGGGTCCTTCCCGAACAATTGCAGCACCGCCAACAGCTCACGGTCGGGCACCATGTAACGCTCGATTGCCTCATCCACCCCCGGACCGAACATCTGCCGCAAATAGGGTCGCGGCACCCAACGGGGCGGGATGTAATAACCGTTCGGTTCGGTACCGAACTGCGGGTACAGCGGAAGCGCCACACGCGCCACATGAACCAGATAATACAGCGGATTGTAACGATCCTTTTTCCACGTCCCGTCCGGTTCCAACTCCACAAAACCCTGGAGTCGAATGTGCCCGATGCACGCCGCCATGCAGCGCGTCTGCATGGGCAACCCGCCGCCGGCCGGATCCCGGCCCTCCAGCCGCGGATAACAGCCGATGCACTTTTCGCTGGTCCGCGTGTTGGAGCGGTACATCGTCTTCTTGTACGGACAGGCCTCCATGCACTTGCGGTAACCCCGGCACCGCTCCTGATCAATCAGAACGATTCCGTCCTCGGGGCGCTTGTAGATCGCATTGCGCGGACAGGCGGCCAGACAGGCCGGATACGTGCAGTGATTGCAAATCCGCGCCAGGTAAAAGAACCAGGTTCGATGCTCGGGCAGTCGCTGGCCGTCCTGAAAGTACCGGTCCGGCGCACCCTTCTCCGCCGCCACCGGATGATCCTCGTACCGGTTCGGAGCCGACCATTCCTCGTCCGAGGGCAGATAACCCAATGCGCGATTCGCACCCTCCGGTCCAATCAGATCCTGCGCGGCCTCGAATATGGTCTTGCCATTAAAGCGGCCGTACGGCGCCCGCACCGGTTCGGCTTCGCCTCCCCACGTCTGGCCGCCCGGATTCGCCTTCTCCAGCAGCGCCAGCGTCTTCACGTCCCAGTGATGCGGGTACCCGCCGTATGGCTTCGTCTCGACATTGTTCCACCACATGTACTCCTGGCCGCGCGAGAAGGTCCAGGTGGACTTGCACGCCATCGTGCAGGTCTGACAGCCGATGCAGCGGTTCAGATTGAACACGAACGCAAACTGCTCCCGCGGATACGCCGCCGGGTAAGGGTATGCCATCTCCCGGCCCAGTTGCCAGTTGTACACCGTGCTCATAACTCGCCCTTCTGCCCCTCGATGCTTACCGCTCCCGATCCTTCTTCATCCAGGCCGTTGCCGGCCGCTCGCACCTCTGCCGAGAAACCGGCGTCCGGGCCCTGCCGGGGCGACATTCCATCCGCCGCCCGTCCCCATTGGGCGAAGACCCGTTCAATGAGTTCCTTGACACTGTCGTCTCCGTGCCGGCGCCACACGCTGTACGGCCCGCGATAAAACGGGTTCCGAAAGAGCGCCAGTATCTGATCCGCCCCGTAACCGAGCCGCAGAAACTCCTCTATGAAGGTCTCGGCCATCGCCCACGACGTATCCTCCGTCGTCGGCAACAGGACGCCCATGAGCTCGTACGGATCCTCCGCGTCCCATTCCTCCCACGGCATGGCTGATCTCCTTTCTATCGGTGGTTGATGTGCAGTCAGCCGGGCCGGCCGGTCGTTCATTCGTATCCGCCACCGCCGGGGCCGCCACCTTGGCCGACGAACCCGCCGGCCAGGTACTTCTTCATCACCTCGTTCTCCGCGTCCGGGGCCATGCCGTTCAAGCCCGGCTTCCAAGGCCCCCGACCGCCCAGTCCGCCGTCCTCGGCCTTGGTGATGCGCACCAGGCATTCCTTGGGCACCGTGTTGACGGCGTGATTGTCCGCTTCACCGCCGAAGATGAACCCCATGAACACCTTGCTCTTGTGGAACAGGGTGTCGGTCTGGTGCATGGGCATGTGCCAGTTGCGCGTGACCGATTGCTGGGATCCGAAACGGAAGTTCGAGATGTAACCGTCCTCGGTCAGCGACAAGCCGTCCCTGCGCGTCTGCTGGGCCCGCACCGTTTTCTCCGTGGCGATGAAGGATCCGTGCTTCATCATGACCACGTGATACGGATACGCGGCATTGTAGGTCACGCGCAGCATCAACCGGCTCACCCGGTAGAACGGATCGCTGGGCGTGGCGCCCAAATAGGGCCGGTCCATCGGATTGGCGTCCACGTAGACATAGTCGCCGTCGCGGATCCCCAGGTCGCGCGCCGCCTGTGGGTTCATGTGGAGCTGATGCTCGCTCACGTTTGGAAGGCGCTTGTCCACGCGGTACGGATCGCCGAAGTTCGAGTTCCAGATCAGGTGCCAGTCCACGTTGGCCCAGGACGAATGCACGCTGTGCCGGGACTTCGGCGTCAGGCAGTAGAACCGGTATCCACGCTCCCACAGGAAGTTGCGGGTCTTCTTGACCTCGGCCCACGGGAGCTTGACGTTCCGCACCGTCCGTTCGTCCCAACCCTCCGCATCCAGCGGGATCCCGTAGTCCTCGGGCCGCACCAGCGGATTCGAGCTGACGATCACGTTGGGTAGGTAGGGTGTGGCCTCCGGCCCCTCCCGGTGCACAATGAAGTTTTCACCGCAAGCCAGGGCGGTCGGATCGTCGGTGTAACTGTTCAGACGGCCCGTGTCCGTGTAAAACGGCAGGCTTTCATGGACCTGTTCATGGAACGGGACACGCGGATAGGTGCGGAAGAGCATGAGGGCGCCGCCGGGCGGACCGTACTTGCCGGCCAGGATGTCCTCCACCTTGTAGCCCGCCGTTGTGGTGCACGTGTCCAATAACCGCTGCAAATACACCCGCCGGCGCCCTTCGTGTTCGAATTTGAAATAGTCGTAAAAGCGCCGGTCACCGGTCACCCGACCCAGCGCGGCGGCGATTCCCGCCAGGATCGTCAGGTCATCCTTGGAATCGTACAGCGGCTTGATGCCACCCTTCCAAATCTGAAGGAAGGGGTTGGAGCAACTGGCGGTCACCTCCAGGTCCTGGAACTCCACCCACGAGTTGGCCGGCAGGCCGAAGTCTGAATACTCCACCGAGGCCGTCATCTGGGTGTCGATCGTGACGATCAGTTCGACGTTCGGATTCACATTGCGGATGACGCCGTAGGCCCACTTGGCATTGTTGATGAGGTTTACGTTGGTGGTGAAGATCGCCTTGGTGGGCGTGGGCATGTGGGTTTTGCCGGTGAAGCATTTCCGGCCCGCCTTGGGCGTCTCCACGATCAAGGGCCGGTCGCCGTGGTTCCAATAGGCGGGTTCCTCGTCCTTCGTGTACGCATGCACCCTGACCTCGCGCCCGTGTGCCTTGGGATCCAGGTTCGGGTGGAAGGGATCCTCCGCCACCCAGCCCTTGAAACCGGGACCTGTCCACGGACTGCCCTGGAACAGTGCGGCCTTGTAGTTGCCGGCCCAGGAATGACAGCCCGCCCCGGGCTTGCCGATGTTCCCTGTCAGGATGAGCGGAAGATAGGCGGCCCGATTCGCCTCCGTGGCGTGGAACCAGTGATTGATGCCCTCCCCCTGATGAATGGCGCACGGTGCGATGGTTGCGATGTCGTGTGCCAGCTGTTCGATGAGATGCTTGGGCGCCTGTGTGATTTCGGCGACGGTGTCGAGGTCGTAATCCCGCAGGTGGACCTGATAGAGCCGCCAGGTGGTCGCCACGTCCACCTCCGTGCCGTCCACCAGCCGGACGCGCCCCTGCCAGTCCAGTTGCGGATCCAAGCCGGCCTGGGCCAGCCGGTCACCCACCATGTCCCGCGTGAGCGCCTTCAACTCCCCGGTGCGGGCGTCACGCACCACGAAGTCGCCCAGACGCCGGTGTTGCTCGTCCGTCAGGCCCTGGATGCGTTTGCTGGGGCTGTCGTCGGGCAATCGGGATTCGTATCCCGGAAACACCTCCGCCGCACGCAACCGGCGTCCATTGTCCATCCGAACCAGCAGCGGGAAATCACTGTACCGTTTGACGAAGGTCTCGTCGTACCAGCCCCGCTCGATCATCAAACGGGTGACCCCCAGCCAGAGAGCCGCGTCGGTGGCCGGGCGAATGGGGATCCAGTAATCGGCCTTGGTGGAGGGCGCTCCGTATTCGGGGCTGATCACAACGATCTTGGCGCCTCGTTCCATGCACTCGATGAACCAGTGGGCATCGGCCATTTTGTTCTCCACCAGGTTCTTGCCGTTCATGATGATGAGGCGCGAATTTCGCAGGTCGTTGAAATCGCACTCGGAGTTCTGGAGCCCGTGCACCCACGGATGCCCCGGGGCCTGGTCGCCGTGCCAGGTGTAGTTCGACCAGTTCCGGCCCGCCCTGGCCTCCTCGGGCGGGACGCCGCGCACATGAACGTCCAGCAGGGCCAGTGAGTTGCACAGCCGGTACATCCCGTATTTGCCCAGGACCCCCAGCAACCCCATGCCGCCGCGCATCTTGATGGTGCGGGTGCCGGCACCACCCATTTCCTCGATCATTTCGGCCGGATAACCCTGCTGGGCCAGTAACCGGGCGCCCTCCTCCCCGCTGTAACGCCGGGCAATGGCCACCAGGGCGCGCGCAATGTAATCAAAGGCCTCCTCCCAACTGATGCGTTCGAACCGGTCGGTACCCCGCGAGTCGAACTTGTATTTCGCACGCAATTCCGGCGTCAGCAGCGGGAAGCCGTCGTCCGCCCACTGCCGCCACCCGCGCCGGACGATCGGGTGTTTGAGCCGGTAGGGTCCGTAGAGGATGCGATGGAAGGTGTATCCCTTGGCGCAGTGCCGGTTGCCCCAGTTGGCCGTCGCCCGGTTTCCGTAAAGGTCCGAATACGTCTGGACGTCGTATTGCTCGCCGATCCGGACGATCACCCCGTTGCGCACGTGCGCCGTCACCCGGCAGTTGTGGGTGTCGTTCGGGGCGCACACCCAGGAAAAGGCGTAATCATATGCGTACTGGTCCCGGTACAGTCTCTCCCAGTCCCGGTTGGGATACTGTGCCAGCGGGTTGGCGACATCCTCCAGCGGTTGCGCCTGCAGATAGCGCAAGGGAAGAAATTGCGCCGCCCAGAGGCCCGCCCCGGCCAGCCCGCTCCGCTGCAGAAATGCCCGACGTGAGAGTTTGTCGCTCATAACACCGCTCCTTTACCGCCCGTCAGGATCCACGACCCCGCCCGGTTGTCCGGGCCTGTTGTTCCGGCCAAACCAGTTGGTACCAGTAACTGATCATCTTCCGCCCATTACGGTCGCCCTGTTCACCGTTCCAGACCGCAAAGGCCACCGGCACAGGCCGACCGCGAACAAACTGTACGTCTTCTGATTCTCGACTCCTCAGATCCCGGATGAACACCACCGTCCAGCTCTCGTCCAACCAGACCCCCCGCCCCTGGACGTTCTGGCCGGAGGGCGGCTGCGATTGGAACGATCCAAAGCCGCGTGCATTGGCGTCCTCCACCGGGGTTCGATGAGGAAGCGCCAGAAGGTTGCCCGCGTCACGGGCGGTTACAAAATGGCGTTCCGGCTGAAAGTAGGTGTCCACATGCATCGCAGGATAGGCCCGGGCAATATCGGGCCCGCTCCGGGCATCCAGTTCAGCCTGCCAGGCCGCCTTCCAATGCCAGAGATTGACCGGGTGATCCCGATCGCCCATACCGAGAAAGGCCGGTTCAGGCCCGAGAGCAAACTGGACCGCAGCCGCATCCTGGAAATCTTCCACCCGCAGCGCCTGGTCTTGCGGCAACGAATCGTGCCATTGCAGCCAGATGGCCAGCCGCCGGCCGTCCGTGACGGCCCGCACCGCCACTGCATACACCTGCTGCGGCTCGGGCCAGAGTGGATGCAGGGGGATTCGGGACGTTTCCAGCTCCTCCCAGGCGGGATCCAACGGATCCGTGGGGAGTCGTCTCACCCGCTGCACGGGAATCCGGTTGTCCTCCGGTTGCAGCAGGTCGTTGACCGCGACGTCGGTACGGCGCAGGGAGCGGATGTAATGCACCAACGCCCACCGTTCCTCCGGGGTCATGACGTCATCCCCGTAGGGAACCATGGGCGTACCCGCCAGTCCAATTCGGATGCGGAGGTAAAGATCCCGGCCGCTGGACCCACCCCGGAACCGTTCCGTGTTGAAGTCGCGCGGCCGGGCCGGCAGACCGAAACTGTCCTTCAACAGCGGAACCTGTGGGCCGTCGCCGGCGCCGGTCTCGCCATGGCAAAGGTAACACTGCATCCGCGTGTACACCTCGCGACCCAGGGCAAGCGACTGCACGGTCACGGGCGGTTCCGGCGGCACTTCAATCGGCCGCGGCACAATACCCGCCGCCGCCTGCTCCTCGAACCGGTTGATCCGTCGTCCCTCGGCGTTCGTGTAAGCCGTCAGGTACTTCACGTAACCGACAAGCGCCCAGCGTTGCGTCTCACTCAGGTAACCGAATCCGGGCATGGCGCTCCCCGGCAGACCGCGCGTGATCGAACGAAACAGGTCCTCGTCCGAGGGCAGAGTCCCCGGAGGCGTGCTTTGAATCTTGAACAAGCCGGCGCTGAAGTTTCGCGGTTTCGGATACAGCCAAACCGCCGCCGGTCCCTGGCCGTCACCATTCACCCCGTGGCAAGGGGCACAATGCTGCTCATACAAACGCCGCCCCAATGTCAGATCCGACTTCGGTGAGCCACCTTCGGTGGCCCACGCGGCACCCCCCATCCAGACACCCAGGATCAACCCCGCGATGGTCTGCCGAGCTTTCATGGCTAATCCCCATGATAAGCGACCTGACTCAGCCATCCTTGACCTGCGTCAAACTTTTTCGTGATAACGGCCAGCACTCTGTGTTCTGGGCCGAAGGACTCAAGCCGTCCGGACCCCATCCCAGCAACCAGTGGAAGGTTTGGTGCAACCCGAGGGCGCTGCACCTGAGGCACTTCGCGTCCCACTTCTGCGGTCCGTCGCGCCTTTCACCAACCTCCTGACCCCGCAGCCAGCGCGGCAAAGGGATCCACAGCCGCGGGCGGCTTCCGAGCCCGGTTCGTTGCCGCACCGCGGCAGCAACACCGGACCGCTGAGCGGGCCAGTCCCTGGAGGCACGGGTGAAGGACTTCGCTTGCCTCACCCCTGGCGCTCAGCCCCGGGGGACCCAGGAACGGGCTCTTCCTGCATCGTGGCATGCAGGCCGTTGGGTGTTCACGTTCCGCCCGGCACCCGGGAACCGTATTCATCAAAAGCTCAAAGGCCCTTTACGCGGATGCCCCCAAGGCTACAATCCACCACAATGTCCGACTGGCGGGAACATCCCCTATTTGCCGGTCTGCCTGAAAGCGCGCTGGCCAAACTGGAGGCCGCGGCGCGCCGTCTGCACGTGCCTGCCGGCACACCCATCGTCCGGGAGGGCGAGCCCGGCGACGGTTTGTACGTGTTGGAGGAGGGCACGGTCCAGATCGGTTGTTCCCATAGCGCCGGGCCGGGTCGGGTCCTCGCCACGCTCGGGCCGCAGGCCATTTTCGGCGAGATGGCAGTGGTCGAGGAAGGGCCCCGATCAGCGGCCGTCACGGCCTGCACTGACGCCGTGGTCTGGTTCGTGCCCCGCGAGGCGGTCCTGGAGTTGATGCATGAACATCCCGAGTTCGCCCTGCGCCTGCTCCGTGAACTGAGCCGGCGACTGCGGGAGTTCAACCGAGTGCATCTGGAACAAACCCTGCAGATGGAACGACTGGCACTCGTGGGACGTTTCGCCCGCACCATCATTCACGATTTGAAGGGCCCCCTCAACGTCCTCCAACTGGCCGCCGAACTCGGCCTGGCTCCCCAAGCCGACCCCGCCCGCAGGGAGGAGGCCCTGCAACGCATCCGGCGTCAGGTGGAACGCATCACCGATTCCATTCAGGAAATCCTCTTGTTCACAGAAGGAGGCAGCGGCACCGAAACCATGGTGCCCATGGTGTACGCCGATTTTCTTGCCCCGGTCCTTGACGAATTGCGGGCCGAGGTCGCGCTCAGAGGAGCCTGTCTTCGGTGGACGACCGCCAACTGGCCCCGCCGACGGGTCCGCCTGCAACCCCGACGACTCCGGCGGGTCGTGCAAAACCTCGTACAGAACGCGTGTGACATGCTTCCTCCGGGTGGACAAATCGAGATGCGCCTCTCCGACAACGGGCGATGTGTCGTCACCGAAGTGCACGACAACGGTCCCGGCGTCGCACCCGAGATCCGCGACCGCCTTTTCGAACCCTTCGTCACCCACGGAAAACGACAGGGCACCGGCCTGGGTCTCTCCATTTGCAAACGGATTGTGGAGGATCATGGCGGCGCAATCTCGGCCGGTTGCAGTCCGCTTGGCGGGGCCCTCTTCCGCTTCACGCTTCCGTGGGCCGGGACCTGAGGTGGCAGCCCCGACCGGTCGAGCCCGGGAAACCCGCCTGCAAAAGCCTCAAGAACGGCGTACACGATTTCGCGCGCCGAACCACGAGACCGCGCCCCTGGCACCCGGGGGCACAAGGCTGTGCCTGCGAAGGAATGCCCCGCGCTCATGGCAATCAAGGGAATCCGCACCTTCCGATCCGCAGTGCTTCAAGGTCTTGACCAAGGCCCAAAGAAAGCGCGGGCAGAGCCATGTTCCGCAAGGGATTGGGAGCGCTCCGCGCCATTGGGCCCGCAGAGGCTTCACCGACGCGCGAAGCCGACAGGGTTGGAGAGGACGCAGGCCCTCCACCGGTGCATCCGGGCCACCGGGCACGCTTATCCGGTTGGCCCCTCGCAAAGGCTTTCAATCCGGTCGAACCTCACGCACCGTCCGCTGCACAATCCCATGGGTTGAGACCTTACTTTCCGTGCACGGCCATGGGCCGGGGGCTGCGGCATTCGCCAGTCCCGGGCTGCACGCCTGACGAACTGTGGTTCGCGCACCGTGCCAGGTCTCGGAACAGCGACATCTGCCGCCCACCCAAGCGCAACCGGTAAAGCGCAACCGGTACCAACCAGATCGGCAACTCTCCGGCCGCTGTCCCCACACTCCGCACCCGCACGCTTGTAAACCCGTGGTTTGACGGAGACGGAGCCCCTGAAAGAGGCTTCTAACTTTCGGAGCCCCCGGGGCGGCTTCGGAGCGTGGGAGCCCGGCCCCCGGGAAAGGGGACCCTCGATCGTGCGGGCCATCATCCTTGCCATCGGCAAGCGGGCCATGGCAAAGCTGCACCTCCTTGCGTGTACAAAGGAGTGCACCCCTCCATCCGGGCGGCATGGCTCACGGGCAGAATCGTCCGCCTTTTGTTTGGGGCCGTTTGGAAAAGGGCAGATCCCGAACGCTCGGGGGCCGGATGCGCCTTGCCGGCGCACCCGGCCCCGCAGCCTTTCTCGATCCTCAAACGGGCCCGATCAGCCCCTCCCGCGTGCCGGCCTCACCGGACCACGCGGAAGTACTTCGCCGTGCCCGTGATCGGGATCACCGCCGGATTGTCCGTCGTCTCGGTCGTCCAGGTCGCACCCGGACCCAGCACCGGACTGCTCTCCAACCGGCCCCCGGCAGGACTCCACGAGATCACCACATTGTCGCCCTGCCGCGCCACCGTCAGCACCGGCGGCTCCACCGGCGCAGGCGCGGCCATGTAACCAATCACATCACCCGTCAGCCGCGGCGCATCCCCGTCCAACGGATCGTTCTCGCTGGTCAGCTTGTAGGTCACCGCCAGGTTGTCCCCACCGCTGCCCTCGCGATGAATCGCCTCGATGTAATACCGCTTGCCGGCTTCCAGGTAGATCCCCATTCCATAGGGGAAGGTGATCCCTCCGTCGGGCGTGAACTGATCCGAACGCCGCTGCGTGGCGTCCGTTCCGGACACCCACATCCGGGCATCGTTCCAATCCGACTGCGCCGCCACCAGCACCTTCGCCGCAGGCTGATCGCTGTTGGTGCTGATGTACAACCGACTCTGGTCGTCCGAACTGAGGAAGAACACATAGTTGCCCGTCTGCGGCGGGATGAAGAACCCGCTGACCCGACGGGCAAAGTTGTCCGCCACGTTCGTCCCGGACTCGAAGATCGTCCACTCGTTGACCTGCGACGGCAGCCCAATGTTGCCGTACACCAACGCATCGAAGGAAGCGCCCGGGAAGAACTCTTCCTTCAGTTTCCCAGGCACAAACACCGTGTCGGTGGCCACCGTCACCGTCGCCACCTGGCTGGTCACCGAGCCGTACTGCGACAACGTCACCACGCAGTCAATCTGCGCGCCGTTGTCATTGGTCGAGGCCACGAACGAGTAAACCGTCGTGGTCGCGTTGGCAATCGGCTGGCCGTTGCGACGCCACTGATAGGTGGCCGGATACAACGCATCGGTTTCAACGCCGATGCTGAACACCGCCGGATGCCACGCCCGCACCGTCACACTCTGCGGTTGCTGCGTGATGCTCAGCGAGGTCGGCGCCGGCAACTTCAGACCCACCACGTCGCCCCGCAGGTTGGAGGGCGTGCCGTCGGCAGGAGCCGGCTCACCAAACAACGTGTAGTAAACCGCCACGTTGTCGCCGCCGGTGCCCTCATGCTGCACGACCTCGATGTAGTAGCGTTGGCCGGCGGTCAGCGGAATGCCGTTCGCCCCCGGCATGGAACCATCCGGAGCCACAAACGTGCTCGAGTTGCGTTGTGAAACGTTGTTGCCCGTCTGCCAGGCACGCGTGGCGTTCCATGAGCTCTGCTGCGCGATCAACTGCTTGTTCGCCTCGTTCTCGTCGGTGCTCAGGAACAGGTCGGAGTCGTCATCCGACGAGAGGTAGAACACGTACAGACCGGTCGTCGGCGGCACAAACCACGTGCTCAACCGTTGGACGTAGTTGTCCGCCCAGTCGGTCACGTCCATCGCGGTGATGAACTCCCGGATGTTCGGCGGGCCGGCCTGGTTGTTCTCCACCTGCACGCGGGTGACGCTGCTGTTGTTCGGACCCCATACCTCCCGGCGAACGACGCCCCGGATGAAGACCGACTGCTGCACCGTCAGCGTGGCCTGCTCACTGGTTACAGTAAGGCCCGTGACGGGGATACTCACCACGCACCGGTAGGTGGCCCCGTTGTCAGCCATGCTGGCCACGAAACTCAGGGTGTCCGAGTTCCGACCCGGCAGGTCCACCCCGTTGCGCTGCCACTGGTAGACAGGCGTCAGTTCCGAGTCGGTCTGCACCACCACCCGGAAGGTCACGTCCAAACCTTCCCACTGGGTCACCGACTGCGGCTGTTCCACAATGGTCAGGGTGGTCGGTTGCCAGGTGAGCAACCGGATCAGACCGTTGGTCAGATTGGAAGGTGTCCCATCCAAGGGATCCGCATCCTCATACTTCTTGAAGTACACACCGAGGTTGTCCCCGCCGTCACCCTCGCGGTGCACCGCCTCGATCCAGTATTTCTGGCCCGCCACCAGCGGAATGCCGGCGCTGTACGGGTAGCTGATCCCGCCGTCGGGTGTCCACAAGTCGGACCGTTTCTGCGTGGGAGCCAGAGCGCTGCCGCCGCCGCCGTGGGTCATCCAGTTGTTGCGGCCGGACCAGCCCTCCTGCTGGGCGATCAACCGTTTGCTGGCCGGACTGGCATTGGTGCCCAAGTAAAGATCGGCATCGTCATCTGCAGCGATGAAAAACACATAGTTTCCCGTCTCGGGCGGCACGAAAAGCCCACTCAGCCGGCTGGCGTAGTTGTTGGCAAAATTCTGCGGAGAATCGAAGGCGGAGACAGCCCGCACTTGGGCGGCCGGCCCATGATTCCCGGTGCGGATGCCCGCCAGGCTCACCCCGGGATAATACTCCCACTTCAGGTAGCCCGTCACCTCGACCGGCGCCTGGACGGTCAGCGTGGCCGTCGTGCTCTCCACCGAGGCGGTGCCGACCGTGGCCACGCACTTGAACTGCGCATTGTTGTCCTCGGGAGCCACGACGAAAGTGTAAACCGGCCCGTTGGCGTTCGGGATGGGCTGGCCGTTCTTGTACCACTGGTAGTCGCCCACTCCCAGATTCCCGTTGGCGATCGCGGCGTTGGTGACGACGAAGCTCAGTGTCACCGCCGTGTGTGAGTAAACGGTCCGATCCTGGAGGTCGGTCACAATCTGCAGGTCGGCTGCCTGTGGCGAAACCGTCACACTGAGATCGGAGATGGTGGCCACGCCGCCGTTGGGATCCGCGTCGTTGTGTGCGGTGACCGCCACGCCCACCAAGACCTTGGCGGGGAACGCCTGGCCGAAACCGAACTGCGTGCTGGCCGTGTCAATGTCCGCGTACTTGGTCCAATTGACCCCATCGGTCCCGTACCACATGGTGATCACGCTGCCCTGTCGGGTCAGCCGCAACCAGGTGTTGGGATAGCTGGGGGCCACGGTTTGGTTGAACGCGTTCCAATCCGCGTTGCCACCCCGGGTGGCCCGCCACTGGGGCGCAACCTGGTTTTGACCGGCGCTTCGCGTGGTCATGGCCGCAATGAAGGGATCAGGACCCTGTGGCAGACCACTGGCATCAGGCACACGTACCATCAGCTCGCACTTGGTCCATGGATCCGGCCCTTGCAGATCCTGGACGCGGACCTTGGCATCCCACGAGTGCCCTTCGACAGTAGTATAAAAGAAATAGAAGTTGTCGCTCTGGTTCCAGATGTCGTCGCCACCACCGATGATGGTCATCGTGCCGGGAGGCGATCCGGTGTGGGAACCGGGCAGGCTGGGACTTCCCACGTCCGTGCCCGTCCATGTCTGGGCGGCGAGCTGGCATGCCATCGCCAGGGAGGAGAGTGCCAGGAGACTGCGCATGGATTTCATAGGACTTGACTGGTTGATTGAACGGTCGGCTTCAGTCGCACCGTCAGGGTTCGGTCTTCCTGATTGGTTCAGGTTTGGACAGCCACCCGGAACACGTCCGCTCCCCACGGGCTACCGACCCGCGTGAAGAACTCGCGCAATCCGGGAACTGTTCACGCGACTTTTTTGAGCGGTGATTACAGTTCTGTCAACACTTTTTCCACGTGCAATTTGCGTAAACATATCGCCACTTCGCGAACAAGACCCTGCCGACCGGGTGCTAAAGCGAACCGTGAGCGTGGAGGAAGAACTGTCGCTCGTGATGCCTTCTGTGACAAACCAAGAACTCCCCATGGCCGTCGGACACGAGGGCCTGCTCCGGCGAACGTGACCCCTTGACCCGCCTATCGGTTGGCAGGTGCCAAGGGGCACCGCAGGCACGCGGGAAAGGCCCGGCGTTCATCGGCGCAGACCGAACCCACCGACAGGCAGCGTTACGAAGGCCGGCCCGGCAGCGGCATCCTTTCAAGGGCCTGGCCGCAGGCGGGTCCCTGGCTGCGACGTCCAGCCTTGGTGGACCCGCCCCGAGCGGGGCCGTGACCGAGCCGGGAACGCACCTCGATTCAGCGAGTGGCGCCGAACCGATCGCCGCCACGGGTCCTCGCGTGCTCAACGATGGCGGAGCACATCGGAGTGTTCGGTGGGCTTCGGCACGCAGCCGGTCCCACACGCCTCAGGGGTTGGGCTGGGACACATCAGCCGGCCCATCACAGTGGGACCACCTCGATTCAACTGGAAACACCCGCCTGCTCGCCCGCACAAACAATCGAGGCTGCATGCCCAGTCGGGGCAGCTCCACAGCGCGCCTCATGCCCCACCTGATCTTGGGGCCACGGAGAACGCCAGTCCAGAAGCGGACGTGTCCCCACCGCAGCCAAAATCATGGGAACGGTCGCGTCCTTGAACCCGGGCGAGCCGGGCTACCGGTTCAGGCACACCGGCGTGTTGCCCCGGCACAGCAGAGCCGTCAGGGGTGCAAGCCTCCACCTGTTGGTGGTCGAACCCCTGCCGCTGGTATGCTCAACCGGCGGCCGACCCGATTCCAGTGGGTGGAACGGGTTGCGCGTGCCCAACTTGGCAAGTGAGGCATCTGCGCGGAGGGATCGCCATGACACGGTGCGCTTCTTTAGCTTGCGCGGATGCCGGGCGGGGGCACCGAATGCGGGAGGGGGGTTTGAACAAAAAGTTCTTCCAGCCGTCTAATGGTACGGAGCTGCGCGATGCTTCGCTGTTCGCTAAGGGTTGGTATAGAGGTTTTACCGTGGTGCGGTGCGAACAGCGACCCTCCGAGTTGGCCGCACCACCCTTCTGAGCGCCGCGGGTGACGGCGTGGAAACCTCATCACCCCGGAGCCGGGGGACCTCCCCCCGGCTCTTGGTTTTTGGATGGGAACTTGGTGGAGCAAGGGCCCTTGCCGCGGCGGCAGAGCGGGGCCGACAGCGCGCGTCCGGGCGGCGTGGCGTATGTCCCGCGGTCTTTCGGAGTCCCTTGGTTCAAACGCATCCCTTGGCTGCAGTGCGGCAGCGTTTCGGCCAGATGATTCCGACCGGGCTACGGTCCGATTGATGCGGATGGTTTATCTGCCAGCCTCCCGGAGCACATGGGATCGGCATCTTCCCGTCCACGGGACATTCGTTCTGTGTCAGTGCCCAACCGCGCAGGTTGACGCCCCCAAGGGCCTCGGGGACCACCCCGGGCCTCTGAGATGGTCCACGGCAAGGACCAAACCACAGGGAACAGGGTCATCAGGGGCACAACGAATCGCCACAGGAACTGCATGCCGGCTTGCCAAGCCTCGGGGCATGTTCATATTGGTGTGGGTACAGGAGCTCGGCCTCCGCTGTCACGGCGGATGCTCCGTGGGTTGGTAGCTCAGTCGGTAGAGCAGCGGCCTTTTAAGCCGTTGGTCCAGGGTTCGAGTCCCTGCCAACCCACCACCTTTTTCTTCACCATTCTGAGGATCCTCGTCTCTGCCGGAGGAACCGCCCTGGCTGACGAGTCCTGGCGAATCCCCGGAGGTAAGGACGTCTCAAATAGGCCGCCTCGACCAAGGGTCCTCCCCAGCCCGGACCGTCCGACTCGCCCGGCGCGACCGGCCGCACCTGCGACCGGTCAGGGAACCCGGGCCGGCTGCAGGCCGGGGTCGTCCAAGTCCAGCCGGTACAGGACCTGGTTGTAGTCGTAGCGAGGGGTCGGTTCGGGTCGGTTGGCAAATTCGCGACTGTACGTTCCCTCGAACAGCAGGACGGGCGAATCCTCGCGGAGCGCCTCCGCGTGGATACGCGGGTTGTAGAAGGTGTAGTTGCCGTGCGTCAGCACCTTGACCGCTTTCCCCCACGGTCCGAGGGGGGAACGTGCCTCCGCGTACCACACCTCGCCAAATGACGACGGTTTCCCGAACCTTTCCATGAAAACCGCCACCCAGCGCCTCCGCCATGGATGCCAGGCGATCGAGCCGCTGTGCGGTTGAACCCGCTCCCCTTGAACCGACTCCAGGGATTCGGGTGGAGACAGCGGTTCCCAAGTGGCGGGGTCCTGCCAGGCCTCGAAGGTGGCCGGACAACGCAGGAACGGAAAGGGATTGCCGAACAAGACCCAGTTTCGCCCCTCACCGTCCGTCCACCGCACGGCATGGCCCTCCGGCACCCGCGGCGGTTGTTCGCCGGGCCCCTTCCGGGTCCACACGATCTTCAACGGTTCGAACCGCAGCCTTTCTTCGTTCCAGACGCAGAGACCCCACTGGTACACCTCCAGTGGCGGTTTGATCTTTGCATAGGCCGAGACCAGCCGCGCCCGGCCGTTCCGATCGGGAAGGCTGACCAACCCGGACAGCCACGTGGGGCCCTCGCCCGGCATCTCCGCCACCGCACGCGGCTGCCCCGCGGCGTTGGTGAACATCTGATAGCGGATGACCACTGGCGGCTCGGGCTTCGTCAACGGTTCGGATGGAGTCGTCGCACCGGTGGCGTGAAAGATTCCGAGCGGATACCGCGGCAGGGTGGTGTCGCCCCAGAACCAATAGAGGCGACCGTCATGAGCGGCGATCTGCACGCTGTCGCATCCCCACACCCCCGTCTCCGGTTCTTCCACAGGCAGACCGAGCCTCCGACTCTCGGCAAACAGCCCGGCCCCAGTGAGGCGTCCGAGCCGGCGCGCCAGGATTTCACGGCGAACCCGCACGGTGGTCTGGCCGCCGGGCACCGGCCGGACCCGCACACCGCGCATACCGAAACCGTCCGGTCGCACTCCGTAACCCGGGCTGCGGATGTCCAACCAAACTTCCTGTCCGATCAACTCCGGTGCGTCCAGCGCGACCCAGCCGGCGTTGTCGCTGATCCAGCGCAATTGGTGCGTGGTCCGCAGTTCCACCAGCGGCACCGGCCAGCCGGTCCCCTCCTCCACTACCTGCACGCCAAAAGGTTCCGTGGCTGCCCGACCCGATCCTCCCAGAGCTGCCAGACCGACCAAGAGCAGGACTCGCCACGCCCTGACGTCATGTTTGGAGCGAACCCCGGTGCGTGGAAGCCATTCGGGGCACGGCATGCCAGACCATCTCGGATGCATCACGGCCTCCAAGCTGCCCCACCGCCCGGGATCAGACAATGCCAAGCCCGATGTCCCATGGCGCGCTGTCGGGCACCGCCCCGGCAACAACCTGTGAGCCCCCATCCCGCCCTCCACCATCTCCGTGACGCTTCCCATTCCTTCCAAAAACCATCTGCGTCGTACCAGGAGAGCTGGAGTCCGCCACATGACCGCTTCGGCCACTTCCCCAAACCCTCGGAACAAAACCGGGACCTCGAAACCGCGTTTCGTGTGAACACGGACGCAAAAGACGCGCCGGCACACCTTCGCGAGGTCTGTGCACGGACGGTCGTTTCGCACCTTCGGGCTCCGGGCGCAACCAGGCGAACGCCCGTGACTGTTCCACGAAGTTCTCACACGGTTGCCATTGCGTCTGGAGTGGCCGCCGAAAAGGCGTCGGAGCCGGTCAACGACGCCGGGCCCAGGCCACAAGCAAGTCGCGGATCTACAGCCGTGCTGCAGCGCCAGCGAACGCCTGATCGCCCCCCCACACGAGGGTCTAGGGATTCCCTCCTTTTCGAGCGGGATGGCCACTCGCATGAGGTCACCTCGCGGACGGCAGATCGGCGGCTCGCCGGCGCGAACTTGCGCCTGCCTGGGCATGGCCCGGGATTGGCTCACGCACCGGCCACATTCGGCGCCGCAAACCGCCCGGGAACTGTCACGTTCACACGTGGTCGCGTGGGATGGGAGCACCGACGACGGACATTCCCCGTGCCAGGCGGCGGCCGAAAGCACCCGAGGTGGGCGCCGACCGGGCGAGGGAAGTGCCGCGGTCTGAAGCGGGCGTGGCGCCGTGCGTGTCGGTGTTGAAGGTCACGCCGCGGCGGTCGTCCCTGCCAGAGGAGACCTGCCCGGAGGACGGGCACCCGCCGGTTTTCAGTCCGGCCGGGTCCCCCCGACCCAGTTCACGGCGAACTCGGTAAGATCGGCCGGATCCCCGGCTTCCAGCCGACGGAACGCAGCCGCCAACCGTTCCAGGTGTTTCTCCAGGGTAAACTGCTCCAGGAAATGACGGCGCAGCGCAGTAAAATCGTCGGCCCACATTTGACGGGCCAGTGCCTCGGTCACCGCGGCCGGGTTCCGGCTCGGCACCACACCGGGATAGTCGGGCGGCAACACTTCGGCGATGCTCCGGTAGCGGGTGGTGACAACCGGCAGTCCGAAGGCCAGCGCCTCCACGATCACCAGGCCGAAACTTTCCGCTGGATAAAACGTGGGAAAGCACATGAGATCCGCCTCGCGCAGCGCACGTTCCTTGCGTTCCCCGCTCACGAATCCGAGATAGGTCAGCAACGGCCCGACTTCGGCGTCTGATTGAAGGGCGCGGAACTCGGCCTCTTCCTCCGCACGGGGAAAACTGCCGGCCACGAGAAGTCGGACCCGAAGGGGACTACCCTCCCGCTTCAGCCGGCGATGCAGGCCGACCACCCCTTCGATCGCATCGAAGAGTCCCTTTTCCCTCAGACAGTGTCCTAGAAAGAGGATCTTCACCTCGTCGGGGTCCGGCCCGGCCGCGGCCCGGTCGGCGGCTGCAGGCCGGGTCCCTTCGAGCAGCGCCCGACGCACAGCCAGTCGCGCCCGCCGGCGCGGCAGGACCTCCTGTTCGAACGCCGGGCAGGGATCGGGAATCCCGTTGGGGACCACCGCAACCCGCCGGGGCCAGAACTTCTGCACGTCACCGCGATTGAAGCGCGACAGCACCACGAACAGGTCTGCGTTGCGAAAGGCGCGCCACGTCAAGACCCGGGCCGGCATGCGCCCCACGGTCTCCAGCCACCTTCCCAACCCGGCGGCGTGCCAGTGCAGGATCACCCTCTTGAAAAACGGCCGGCACAATCCCAACACCAGCCAGTCCCGATACAGCGCCGAGTACTTGCCCGGCGCCGGCACGTAGTAGAGGTTTTCCACCCCGTAGCGGAACCGAATCCACAGCGCCTGCAGGCAATAGAAAAGCAACAGGAGAAGCTTCCCCGGCCTGAACTCGCCGATGTCCTGGAGGTCCTTGGACACCCGTGCATTGACATGGTAGCACTCGATCCCCAATGGATGGGGCCCCTCGGATCGGCGCCGGCGGCGGCAGTCGCCACCGAATCCCCGCAGCATCAACTCCACCATGTAACTCTGGCCATGGTGTGGGGGCGGCGTGTGTGCGAAGACAAGCAGCTTCACGCCGCCATCATAGTCGGCCCACAGGATGCCGCCAAGGTTCGGAAGGAAGGCGCTCAGAAGGGCACCCGCTTTCGACCCGGCCGCGCATGGGTACCGGCCCGTTCCGCACCCGCCGGTCGTCCGGCCTTCACCGCTTGTGCCCGGGGCGCCCGGCTACGGCGGGCGTTCCAGCTCGGAGTGCCCAGAACTTCCGCGAAGGCCTGGTCCGTCCAACCATGGCCGGACTCGGGCGGGGCCGGCCTCTGTGGGAAATGTGAATTGGCGGAAGGGGTGGGATTCGAACCCACGGTAGCCTTGCGGCTACGCCTGATTTCGAGTCAGGTGCCTTAAACCACTCAGCCACCCTTCCGCTGGGTCGATGAAAAATCCCCACGAAAGGGCCCGTGTGCAAGCCCAAATCCGGGCCCTGAGGCCGGCGCTGCAGGGCCAGGGTCGCTTCGGCCCGCGCCTGATGTGAACAGGACCTGCAACTTCGTCCGGTGTAACATGAACCAGCCGCCGGGTTGACCTTCGCAAGCCGTGAAACCCACCAGCGCCACCACTGTCTCCCACCGCCCCCACCTGTCCACCCCGGGTGAGGCGTCCCGACGCCGCCAGCCGCGACGAACTGCCCAACAGGTCCATCCGGGGCTGAGCCATCAGGGCCGGGTGGGCGGCTCTCCTCCACGGGCCTCCATCACCGCCCTCTTCAAGCCTCGGTACGTGCAAGCCGGCTCGTGTAAACCGTGGAGCAGCTCCAGAGCCTTCCGTCCCACCGGTCCCAAGTAGAGCGGATGCTCGATCCGCCGGATGGACCAACCGGGCGGGGGCTCCAGCCAACAGTCCGGAAAGCGACCCTGGAAATGAAAGTCCCGATAAAAGCTGATGAGACGTTCCTCCCACAGCCTCTGACCAGAATACAGGCAGTGATGAGGGCGTCCACGACCCCACGTCCATGCGGGGGAGGTTCGGTTTCTTCCCGGTCCAGGGGCCCCGGCCCAGGTCACCCCCACATTGCGTGGTAGAAAAGGTGAAGCTCCAGAACCAGCACTCGCACGGGCGTTCTACGGAACGCTCGAATGCATGCGGGATGCAGCTCCAGGCAAAGAGGTTCGGGCCCCCGGATGGCAGCGGCCGCAAGACACACGGCTCAAACGAACCGTTCTCGGTCGCAGAAACCATCGCAACTCCCGGCTCCCCGGAGGCAGGAGCGCCATCGTCTGCCGCAGCAGCGACGTCGGAGAGTCTCCCACGTCAAGCATGATCTCCTGCCGCATCAGCCCGAGTTTCGGAGGAGCATTCCCTCAGCCGGTCGTGCGGGGCCAGAGAGACTGTCCAGTACGAGGCTGACATGAACCGGATCAGCCGCGGATCATTCACGGAGAACTCCACCTACAAGAGGTGTGCGCCATCCCGAACCGCAGGTCGGTCGCTCACGTACGAATCCCCCACCCGCCGGGTCAATACGGCCAGAGTCAGGGCCAGATCGGTGCGGATGGGCGGAAGCTGACCGATCTTGTCAAATGCGTATGTTGCTTGGGTACTTGGTGTGGTCCGGCAGATGCACCGTGAAATGATCCACCGGGTCCCGTGGTTGTTCCACGGATGGTGCCGGGGATCGGCGGTGCGGGTCCCTACCTCCGACCTTGCGCAGCTCCTGGCAGCGTCTCCCGTTTCCGATCAGTGCATCAGGAAGTCCTCGGTCTGCGAGAGACAGGGCCCGCCACTGCGCATCAGGGCGGCCCTGCCATTCGTAAAGGTGTTTTTTTGAAGCCGCGGGGCTTCGCACATCGGGCGGATTCGCATCCCGCCCCGGAGCGGTCACATGCTCCCGGCACCGTGGATCCTTCACAACCTTGGTGGCCCGTACCCCCTTTTCGTGCCGGGGCGCGTTCCTGATGCACGAGTCCAAGAAAGCAGGAGGCGCGCGCAACCGGCCTGAGCGTTCTCGTCCGGAACCGTTTTCACCTGCAAGGCCCGCGAGTGCGGCGGAAAACCCGCGGCGAGGCGTCGGTTGGACTTGAGCGACCGTGTGGTTCGCGCGTGAGGTTCCGGCTTGGCCCTCGCGGCGCATTGCGGATACTCCCCGCCATGCAGGCTGTACTGAACTACCTGGAGAGCCGTCAGCAACAGTTCGTGGAAGAACTCCGCGAGTATGTGAGCCATCCCAGCGTGTCCGCCCAGACCGATCACCGCGCCGACATGCAGCGCTGCGCCGATTGGCTGGCTGCACACTGTCGCGACCTCGGTCTGCAGGTGCGCGTCCACGACACGCCGGGGCACCCGATCGTGGTGGCGCGCACCCCGCGGCGGCGCGGCCGCCGCCATTTCCTCGTGTACGGCCACTACGACGTGCAACCGCCCGAACCACTCGAGCTGTGGAGCACACCGCCGTTCCAGCCACAGATCCGGGCCGGCGCGCTCTACGGCCGGGGCGCCAGCGACAACAAGGGCCAGCACTGGGCCCATCTGAAGGCCGTGGAGGCCTACCTACGGACCGGCACGGAGCTGCCGTGCGACCTGACCTTTCTCATCGAGGGTGAAGAAGAGGTGGGCAGCGTGTCGCTTGAATCCTTTCTGCACCGGCATCGGAAGGAACTGGCCTGTGAGGCGGTGGTCGTCTCGGACACCGGCCTGCCCGCTCGCGACCTGCCCGCACTGACCTACGCGCTTCGCGGCATCGCCGCATTCGAACTGGTGATCCACGGGCCCGACCGCGACCTGCACTCCGGCATCTTCGGCGGCTCGGTCCACAACCCGGCGGTCGTGCTGTGTCAATTGCTGGGCCGGGTTCACGATTCAAGGGGTCGGGTAACCATCCCCGGATTTTACAACGAGGTGGAGCCCCTGACCGCCGGGGAAAGGCAACAACTGCGCCGCCTGCCTTTTTCGGAGCGAGCCTATCGGAAGCTGCTGGGTGTGCCCGCCCTGTTCGGCGAAGCCGGGTACACCCCCAATGAACAGCGCATGGCCCGCCCCACCTTTGAGATCAACGGCCTGACCAGCGGCTACCAGGGCGAGGGCAGCAAGACCATCATCCCGGCCTGGGCCCGTGCGAAGGTCACGATGCGCCTGGTACCCAGACAGCGACCAGCGACCATTCTCCGGCGGGTCCGTGCCTTTTTCCGCAAACACTGCCCGCGCTCGGTGCGCATGGAGTTCATACCCGGCCATGGCTGCGCGCCCTACCGGCTGGACCCGGCCCATCCGTGGGCGCGGGCCGCGCGGAGTGCCCTGGAACGCGCGTTCGGCCGGAAACCGGTCCTGATGCGCGAGGGCGGTTCCATCCCCATCGTGATCCGGTTCAAGGAAATCCTGCGTGCGGAGACCTTGTTGCTCGGACTGGCACTGCCGGACGACAATGCTCATTCGCCAAATGAGAAGTTCGACCTGGAGGTCTTCGCCCGCGGCCAGCGGATGAGCGCCTGGCTCTGGCAGGAACTGGCACGCTGATCTCTCCCCGCCGGGGCGGCGGATCCGTCAGCGGCGTTTCACGTTCCAGCCGCTCCGTTCGAGCCCAGGTCCAGAATTTCCATCCTGTGACGGGCATCCGGATGCGCGGGTGAGGGGCCCTCGGTGAGCAACAGGGTCCGCCCTTGCAGACCGTGACGGTCCAGCCAGTTGCGGGCGTACACGCGCCAATCCGCCGGTCGCACCGGTTCGTGTTCCGGCCAGACACCGCGGCTGAGCAAAAGCCGCTGGCAGGTGGACTCGTTGGGGCTGACGGCCACCACCCATCCGGGCAACCGGTAGCGTGCCACGCTGCGTGCCGTGACCCCGCTCAGGGTCGGCACCAACACCGCCACGGCGCCGGTGCAGTCGAAGGTCTCTGCCACGGCCCGGGCCACCACCTGGCGGAAGTCCGGCACACCCTCGGGCCCCGCCGGACAGTCGGCAGGCGACCCGGCCGGCCGGGGGACAACCGGTTCCACCGCCGCGGCAATCCGCGCGAGCATCGCCACCGCCTCCACGGGATGACGACCCACGGCCGATTCGGCCGACAACATCACGGCGTCCGTGCCGTCCAGGATCGCGTTGGCCACGTCCGTGGCCTCCGCACGAGTGGGCAGGCGGCTGTGCACCATGGATTCCAACATTTGGGTGGCGGTGATGACCGGCTTGCCTCTGCGGTTGGCCTCGCGGATGATCCGCTTTTGGACCAGCGCGATTTGTTCGATCGGCACCTCCACGCCCAGATCGCCCCGCGCCACCATCACGCCGTCGGCCTCATCGAGGATCTCGTCCAAGTGTTCCAGCGCCAGGGCCCGTTCGATCTTTGCAATCACCATGGGTTCGTAACCCAGCGCACGGGCCGCCGCCCGGACCGCGCGCACGTCGGCCGCCCGCTGCACGAACGACTGGCTGACGATCTCGATCCCCAGGCCCGCCGCCGCTTCCAAACATGCGCGGTCCTGCTCCGTGAAGGCCGAGCCGCCCAGATCCAGCCCCGGCACGTTCAACCCCTTTCGCGACCGGAGTTCCCCGCCGACCCGTACGCGCCCCATGATCCGGTCGCCCGCCACCTCCACCACTTCGATCTGCACCAGACCGTCGTTGAGGAACAACCACTGGCCGGGGCGCACCAACCGCGGCAGCGCCGGGTAGTCCACGCTGACCCCATGCTCGTCCCCCACCCGACCATCCGTGCTCAGCACAAACGGCTGGCCGCTCTGCAGCTCAATCGGTTCCCGCGCCAGTTGACCGATCCGCAGTTTCGGGCCGGGCAGATCGGCCAGAAGGGCCAGCCGCCGGCCGGCAGCCCGGGCCGCCGCGCGGAGCATCGCCACTTTCCCGGCCTTCTCCTCCAGGTCTCCGTGCGAAAAGTTCAGGCGCGCCACCGCCATGCCCGCCCGCAACATCGCCTCCAACACCTCCGCTCGCGCCGAAGCCGGGCCGATCGTGGCCACAATCTTGGTCTTGTGCAATGGCAAGGCCATCGCCTGCACCATGACAACATTGAGTCTCCCGGACAATGCCCATTCGATTGGAACCCGTCTACCGGCAGATCCTTGCAACCCGGCCGGCAGGGACCGGACCCGGCGGCCGGAAGGGAAGCGCCCCGGGCAGCCGGCCGAAAAGGCCGGTCAAAAAACTGGACGCGACCTACTGCAACCAAGCAACTTGGGAGCGCGTCGGTGCCCCGGTCCGGGTACCGCGCAGGGACCGCCGCCGGAAACCGGCCGCGTCAGGAACAGGCATGCTCATGAAGAGAACGCCCGCGCCTGCGATGAAACCGAGAACCTCGTCTGCCAAGCTGGAACGCCGGCCGTCCAAGCAGGACGGGACGGCCACGGTCACGCACGGACCTTCTCCCGGCCGCCGCGTGCTTCTGCTGGTGGAAACCTCCCTCGCCTCCGGCCGCGACATCTTACGCGGCATCGCACGCTACGTGAGAGAACGCGGCCAATGGGTGCTCTTTCATGAACCGCGTGGGCTGGACACGCGACCGCCCCGTTGGCTGGCCGAATGGAAGGGTGACGGCATCATCGCGCGGGTCCAATCAGCCGCCCTGGCAGAGGCCGTGCGCGCGATCGGTGTGCCGGCAGTGGACGTGTTGGGCCTGGTACCGGGCGCCGGTTTGCCGCTGGTCCACGTGGACGACCGCGCCATCGCGCGCCTGGCCGCCGAGCATCTTCTGGAACGTGGCTTTCGCCATTTCGGTTTTTACGGGCTGAGCAGTGAAAACTGGTCGCTGCGCAGGCGAGACGCCTTCTGCCAGTATGTGACCGGCCGGGGCGGCACCGTCTCCGTGTACGAACGGCCCGGGTTGGAGGGGGACGGCGCCCGCTGGGCGGAACGGGAACAGGAGCTCCTCCGGTGGTTGCGTGCCCTTCCCAAACCGGCAGGCGTGATGGTCTGCAGTGACCAATTGGGTCTGGGATTCCTCGAGGCCTGCCGCCAGGCGGGCGTGGCCGTACCGGAGGAGATTGCCGTGGTGGGTGTGGACAACGACGATGCCCTCTGTGAAATCGCCCATCCCCCGCTTTCCAGTGTTTGGCCCGCGCACCAACGGGTGGGCTATGAAGCAGCGGCCTTGTTGGATCGTTTGATGGACGGCGAACCGCCTCCGCCCCAACCCGTGCTGGTGCCGCCACTTGCCGTCGTCACCCGCCGGTCCACGGACGTCCTGGCCGTCTCCGACCGCCGGCTGGCGCGTGCCTTGCAGATCATCCGGGAGCGCGCCTGTCAGGGTCTGGGTGTGGACGAAGTAGCCCGCGCCGCCGGCCTGTCCCGCAGCGTCTTGCAGCGGCGTTTCCGGGCGGTCCTGGGCCGCACCGTCCATCAGGCCATCCTCGAGGTGCGCATCCAACGCGCCTGCCAGCTGCTGCGGGAGACCGACCTGCCGATCGCGCAAGTGGCCGAGGAAGCAGGGTTCCATCATCAGGAATACCTCGGCGCCGTGTTGAAAAAGCGGACGGGTAAAACACCCGCCCAGATCCGAAGGGAAGCGGAGAACCGCCCGCTGCACCCCCTGCCGGCCACCTCCGCTCAGACCACCGTGGCAACCTGAAACAGCATGGTGCGCGAGGCGGGGGTCGAACCCACAACCTTCGGCTCCGGAGGCCGACGCTCTATCCAATTGAGCTACTCGCGCACCCGCCCTCACCATACGCAATCCGGCCCCCGCGAGCAACGGTTTTGATCGTCCGGCCGTTCCTCCGTGAGCCGGACCCCGACCACCCCTGCCGGCCGGCTGTCCGCCCCCTGAGCGCCGCACCCTCGTCACCAACCGTTGCCAAAATCCCACTCAAGAAGGGGACCAGGTTGCCGATACGGATACGCGAGCTTGTTCGAAACAACGTTCATGAAGAGCGTGCGATCCAGCAGCGTGGCAGCAGCAGCGGGTGACTCGTTGAGCGCGGAAGATTTCGAGTTCATCCGCCGCTGGGTCTTTCAAGCGGCGGGCATCACCCTCGGCCCCGAAAAAAGGTCCCTGGTGGTCCACCGGTTGCTGAAACGTGTCCGCCAGCTGCGCCTGACCGGTCTGCCCGAGTACTGCGCCCTGCTGCGGCGCCCCGAAGCCGAGGAGGAACGCGGGGTCATGTTGGACCTGCTGACCACCAACGTCACGCACTTCTTCCGCGAACCCGCGCATTTCGAGTTCCTCGCCCGTGAGATCCTCGGGAAGGAATGGGCCGGCCCACACCGGCCGGTGCGGGAGTTCGTCGCCTGGAGCGCCGCTTGTTCCTCGGGTGAAGAACCCTACTCCATCGCACTCATCCTGGCCGAACACGAGCGGCGTCATCCCGGCTTCCGGTGGCGCGTGGAAGCCACGGACATCAGCAACCGCGTCCTCCAAAAGGCCCGCGCCGCCGTCTACGCCGAGGAGGATCTGCACCTGCCCGAGCCCACATGGCGCTCCCGCTACTTCCAACGGGGCATCGGCCCGTGGAAAGGTTACTGGCGCGTCAAACCCGAAATCCAAAACCGCGTCCGCTTCCAACGCTGGAACCTGCTGGAGACCCCCTATCCCTTCCCGGCACCCATGGACCTGATCTTTTGCCGCAACGTCATGATCTACTTCGACCGCAAGGTGCAGGAAACCGTGCTCCGGAACCTGCTCGGACAACTCCGCCCCGGCGGTTACCTCTTCGTGGGCCACTCGGAGAGCCTCCTGGGCATGCACCCTCACCTGCGGCCGCTGAAACCCAGCGTGTACCGACATGAACCCGGTTGAACGACCCATTCGAGGAGGCCCGGGGTGGCCGGGCCTGCCCGGTCTCGTCCCCCATGAAACCACGCACTTTGCAACGTCCTCCGACTGATGGCCATCTCGACACAATGGGTCATTGCGCCCCCGCGCAAGACGGTGGTGGTGAAGGTCGCCGACGCGGCCGCCTCCAACGACACCGGAGCCGACCTGGTCACCCACTCCCTCGGCTCCTGCCTCGGCGTCACGCTCTACGACCCGCTCACCCACGTGGGTGCCCTGCTCCACGTGATGTTGCCGGACTCGTCCATCGACCCGGCTCGCGCGTGCCAGAACCCGTGCCTCTTCGTCGATACCGGTTTCGTCCGTCTCCTCCAGATGTTCGCACGTGTCGGCGGTGTGGCGGGGCGCGCCCGCATCAAAGTGGCCGGAGGTGCCCAAATGCTGGATGAAAAGGGCGTGTTCCGCATCGGTGAGCGCAACGTGCAGGCCCTCCAGCGGGTCCTGGCCGCACACTCCCTCGCGGTCACGGCCTGGGAGGTCGGCGGAGTCCTCTCCCGCACCCTGCGCCTCAACATCGCCACGGGCGAGGTCACCATCCAAAGCCCGGGCCAACCCACCCGACGCCTATGACCGCCCAGGAAGTCTTGCAAGCTCTCCCGGCCTTGCCGGCCGTCTCCCCGGCGGCGCTCCAACTCATGCGGCTGCTGGGTCGTGAAGACGCAGACGGCACCGACGTGCTTCGCTGCCTCAAGCACGATCCCTCCTTGACCGCCCGGCTCCTCCGCCTGTGCAATTCGGCCGCCCTTGGCCTGCCGCAAGAAGTGGTCTCCGTGGATCAGGCCCTTTTCCTGCTCGGGTACCGAACGCTCCACGAACTGGCCGTGCAGGCGGCACTGGGCGACGCGCTCAGCATCGCCCTGCCTCCCTATGCCATCGAGCCTCAGACCCTGTGGCGACACTCCGTCGTGACCGCCCGCGCCGCCGAGTTGCTCGCCGAAAAATGCCCGAATGAGGCGCCGCCGCCCGACCTCGCCTTCACGGCCGCCCTGCTCCATGACATCGGCAAGCTCGTCCTGGCCCAGGTCATGGACGGGCCCGCCTGTGCCGCCATCCGCCATGCACTCGAAGTGGAAGGCCGGCCCTGGATCGAGGCCGAGCGTCAGGCCCTCCAAACCGATCACGCCGAAGTGGGCGCCGCTCTGCTGGAACGCTGGGAACTGCCCCGACCCCTCATCCATGCGGTGGCCGCCCACCATCAGCCGTGTCGCACCTGCCACCCGCCGCTGTGTGAACTGATTCATCTGGCCGACTGCCTCGCCCACGTCGTCGGCGCCGACGCCGGCATGCACGCCCTGGCGCAATGTGTGGACACCGGCGCAGCCGAGCACTGGCAACTGCAAACCAGAGAGCTGGAAGGTCTCGTGGCCGAACTGGCCGGGCATATCGCCAAAGTGGAAGCATCCCTGGAGGTACCATGACCCCCTCTGCCAAGCCCATCCGTGTCCTCATTGTGGACGACTCCGCCGTGGTCCGGAAGGCCCTCGCCGACGCCCTCGCCCGGGACCCGGAGATCGAGGTCGTCGGCGCCGCATCCGACCCCTACGTCGCCCGCGAAAAGATCCTCCAACTCAAGCCCGACGTCCTGACCCTGGACCTGGAAATGCCGCGCATGGACGGGCTCACCTTCCTCCGCATCCTCCAGCAGCATCATCCCCTGCCCGTGATCGTGGTCAGTTCCCTGACCCAGACGGGATCGCAGGCTGCGCTGGCCGCACTGGAAGCCGGTGCCGTGGATGTGCTGGGCAAGCCCAGCTCGGCCTGGTCCATCGGCAACCTCGGTCCCCAGCTCATCCAACGGGTCAAGGCGGCCGCCCAGGCGCGATTCCGGCAGCCTCGCACGGCCCTGCGCGCCGCTCCGGCGGGGCCTCCCAGGCTCGCCCCACCGTCGGGTGCGCACATCCACCCGTGGCAGGTGATCCTCATCGGCGCTTCCACCGGCGGCACCGAAGCCATCCGCGAAGTGCTCAGCCGCCTGCCAGCCGGCCTGCCTCCCATCCTCATCGTGCAACACATTCCACCCGTCTTCTCCCGGGCGTTCGCGGAACGTCTTGCCCAGTGTTGCGCCTTCCCGGTGCGGGAAGCGGCACAAAATGACCTGGTCCGGCCCGGCACCGCACTCGTGGCCCCCGGCGATTATCACATGTACCTCACCCAGTCGGCCGGACAGCTGCGCATCCGTCTCGACCAGGCCCCGCCCCTGCATCACACCCGACCCGCCGTGGATCACCTCTTCCGATCCGCTGCTGCAGCCGTCGGCCGCCACATCACCGCCGTCCTGCTGACCGGGATGGGCTCCGACGGTGCCGAAGGGATGCGCGACATCAAACGCGCCGGCGGCATCACCATTGCTCAAAACGAAGAGACTTGCGTGGTTTTCGGCATGCCGCGTGCTGCGATCAAACTCGGCGTGGTGGATCACGTGTTGCCTCTGTCGCAAATCCCGGAGGCAATCGTCCAAGCAGTGGCCCGGCGGCGGCAGCCTGGCAGCGGGGCCACACCCGCCACGACAACGACACCTGAGGCTGCCGGCAAAGCTTGAACGCCTATGAGCACGATCATGGAATCATTCGATATGACGGCCTTCCTGCAACAGCAGGCCAAGGACGTGTTTGCCACCATGGCCTCGTTGGACGTCGCAACCGCCCCGGGCAACAACGGTCTCTTTCAGAGTGAACGCATCACCGGCGTGGTCGGCATCGGAGGCGAACAGGTCACCGGCGCCGTGTATCTCCACCTTCCGCTGGCCCTGGCCGAGCAGATCACGCGGCAAATGCTCGGCATGGAACCGGGCGACCCATTGGAGGAAACCGCGGTCAACGACGTGACCGGCGAACTCACCAACATGATGGCCGGCGGCCTGAAATCCACGCTCTGTGACCGCGGCCTCCCCTGCGCGGTCAGCACCCCCACCATCATCCGCGGCAACGCCTACGACATCGAGGTCATGCCGGACGTGCAGCGGACCTGCCTGCCGATGCTGGCCGCCGACCAGCCGATCCTGGTCGAAGTCCATCTCAAGCTCAACTGACAACCTGCATCGCCAAACCAAGCTTATGCCTGTGAAGATTCTCAGCGTGGACGACAGCAAAACCATCCGGATGCTCGTGGCCAAGGCCTTCCGGCCCTACGACGCCACGGTGCTCGAGGCCGGCAACGGCGAGGAGGGCCTGGCCGTGGCCGCGCGCGAAAAGCCGGACCTCATCATCCTGGACGTCACCATGCCGGTCATGGACGGCGTCACCATGCTCACCAAGCTCAAGGAAAACGCCGAACTCAAACACATTCCCGTGGTCATGCTGACCGCAGAATCCGGCCGCGACAACGTCATGCACATCGCCCGGTTGGGAGCACGGGATTATCTCGTCAAACCGTTCAAAGAGGACCAGCTCATCGGCAAGGTCTCCCGCATTGTTCCCCTGCAACCCAGGGCCGGAACCCCGGCACCCGCATCCTGATACCGAGCCATGGCTACCCTCGATTACAAAGAACTGGCCGCCAAATACGGGCTGGAACCCATCCCCGACAGCGTCACGCGGCTGACCCAGTTGCTGGCCAAACAGGACGCCGAACTGGAGGCCATCGCACGTGTGGTGACGGCCGATCCCGAACTCACGGTCCGCCTCCTGCGCGTGGCCAATCCACGAGCCGCCAGCGACGAAGAGTTCACGATCGAAAGCGTCGAAGAGGCCCTGATGCGGACCGGGGTCGGTTGCGTCCTGTTGCTGGCCATGGGTGTGCCGCTGACGACCGCCATCATCAAGACCTTCAAAACCATGGCCGGAATCCAGCTCCAAAGCGTGCATCCGCGCTCCGTGGCGCCCCCAGGGCTGTTTCGTCTGAGAGTGGAAGTGGCTGAAGGGAGGGAGGAGGTTGCAA